>Ga0102594_1000252_pt1 | contig 66574 bp, 66 predicted proteins | sample AraplaCol_mLB_r2_2_FD_76863 | JGI IMG/M metagenome (GOLD analysis project Ga0102594, IMG submission 76863) | Arabidopsis root microbial communities from North Carolina, USA - plate scrape MF_Col_mLB_r2 (SPADES assembly) (version 2) | ecosystem: Host-associated > Plants > Roots > Endosphere...
CTCAACAAAAGCGTCGATGATCCTGGCTGGATTGTCCTCGGCGATGAAGTCATCGAGGCATTCTGGAAGCAGTGTGGCTTGCTTCCTATCTTCTCCCTCTATGAATCGCTTCATCCGATCCCCCAATCTGAATGCGTTGACTCAGTCTAGGTGATCGAGACGTTTTCACACAGCCTCGGTCGGTAACGGACTAAGGGAGAACTGAAGTACGGGTAGCACTTCATACCCTGAAGCCTGTGGAATGTGTATCCATAGGGGCCGAATAGTTGTCAGCCCAAGGCCTCAGTTGCCGCACGACTTCATGCGCTGTACGTTGTAGACAGAGTTCAGTCTCGCGTATTGCTTTCAAACTCCTGTAGTTCCCGGAGTTGCGATTCAACGTTCGCAAGGATGCTCTGCTGCTCAGACTGCGAACGAGTTCTCAAATAGGCAAACGCGACCAACGTAAGCGGATGGACGTTGAGAGCGTCGGCAATGGAATCGATCTTGTCGAGCGTCGGACTTTTCAGTCCCCGCTCCAGGCTGCTGACATACGTCCGACTGGAGACCACATCTAGCGCCTCTTGCGGAACTTTACGGAATCGCCTGACAGTGCGCAGCGCGCTACCGAAATTCTCTTTCAGCGTCATGGGAAGAGCAGCGCAAATCCCACAATCTCGCTTTGATGAACACTATAGAGCTACAATCTATAGTGTTCAATTCGTGATGGTCACGAGAGGACGGCTACTTTGGCAACGACGCCCTAGGGAGCGCCCTTCTAAAAAAGTGGCCTATTCGTTCCAAGGCATATGTTTCTGATTCAGGATGAAAATCGGTTGCCGCTTCCGTCGGCGTTGGCCGGCGACGGGGCTGGTGTGTGGGCAGTAATGGAGCAATGGACCCCCGGCGACTTACTGATACTCCGAGTGTCGGAGAAACGAGCTCGGGGCGTACCACGAATTGTTTGGATGGATCTCAACCGAGGCGCCGCCTCCCTAGAACAGTTCCTTGATGGCACGGAGGTGTTGCGCGGCGCCGCAGTGGTGAGCACCGGCGGAGCCCGTCAGAGTGCGAACTGGTACTTGGATCCTTTGCGGGAGATACGAGTCGGGGCCAGCGAATACAGCGAATCCCATAAAGCCTTCTTGATCGCCACCCATTTCACAACCACGGCCGGCCGGAAATTTTCAGTGCCGCACCGCTTTGCAACGCGCTATGCGCGGGGCCGGCGCGTCTGGCAGGACCCGCAAGCCTAGCGCGCGAATGCGATGACTGACACGCGATTTCACGATGCGATGAACTGGGCAATATCGCCCGAGAGCCACTCTGGCTGGGGCAACCGCTACTTTATTGACACGGAATTCAGCGACTTTCAGGCCTCAGAATTGCTCAGTATTGCTATCGTTGGGGAGAGCGGGATTGAGTTCTACGGTGAGCGCACGGATTTCAGTCCGGAGCGCTGTAGCGACTTCGTTCGAGCGGTTGTGATCCCGCAATTCGGTCAAATCGATGGCAGGGCGATGGTTCTGGACAGCCTAAGACAGGAACTGCGTGAATGGGTCGCAGCCATCCCTTCCACATCCAAGCCGTTGATCTGCTACGACCATGCTGTGGACCTCGTCATGCTGCAATTTCTGCTTGACGGTCAGTTACCCGAAAATTGGGCGTTCGAGAATATCAGCGGGCGGCTCAACGCAGCAAGTCGGGCGGCATACTTTCGAAAAAACGGCGGCGAACATCACGCGCTGCATGACGCGCGGGCAAACGCCTACGCATACGGCTTTTAGTATTCCTGCGCGCACCTACACGGTGCTGTCCGAGTCTCAGCTTTCGAAAGGAAATGTGAAGCGTTTGGCGACAATAAAGTCTGAGAATCAAGCCAGTAAGGAAAATCCAGCTTTCCAAGCCAACCGTTCTCAGACTCTATTGTCGCAATTTCTCAAGCTTTATTGTTTGGTCACAAGGTGACGCCAGGCCACCTCACGACATCATCCCAGGAACCTGAACAGGTTCATTTGCTGGATCTGCATGAAGGATTGCTGCGCACCCTGCAGTGCCGTCTGGCGCTGGTAATACTCGGTAATGGCCGATGCGTAATCCAGTTCGGTCAGGTCGGAGAGCGTCTTGGAATTGCTCAGGTCGCGGTTCGAACCGATGGTGTCCAGCGCATCGAGTTCGTTCATGCGCGAACCCACCGACGCACGCACCGTCAGCACGTTGTCCAGCGAATTGTTGTTCTGGCGCAGGCCGGTCGAGATCGCGTTCTGCAGGTTGGCCGCGGCCACGTCCTGGGCAGTGCCCGAGTCGATCGGCGTGCGCAGCGCGGTGATCACGTCCTTCAGGTTCGTGAACATGTCGGCGCCTGCCTGCTGGGCCGGTTGCACCAGGAACGTGTCGTTATTGGCGGGCGTGCCCTTGATCGAGAACGACACGCCGGCCACGTTGATGGAGCCGCCATCGACGTAGTTCGTTGCGGGGCCGACGGGGTTGCCCGTGGTCTGGTCGTTGACGGTGTATTGCGTGACGCCGGCAGCGACCGAGAACGTCACGCTCAGCTTGTGGCCGTACAGTGCGTTGCTCGGATCGGTCACCGAAATCGCGCTGAAGGTGCCCGTGCCGGCGTTGGCGCTGTTGCCCTTGATGACGTAGCCGGCATTGGCCGTGACGGTCTGGAAGATCTCCGCACCGTTGTTGCCGGCTTCCATCTGGCGCGCCACGTCCACCTGCAGCAGCTGGTGGCCGGTGTCGCCCTGGTACGTGAGGTTGCCGGCGGCATCGGTCACGAATGGGGCGGTGCCAGTCTTCAGGCCCGCGAACAGGTAGTTGCCGTTGCCGTCATCGGCGTTGGCCAGGCCCACCAGCTGGTCGTACTGGCCTTGCAGGGCCGTTGCCAGCGATGCGCGATCGTTGTCGCTCAGCGTGCCGTTACCGGCGTTCACCAGCAGCGACTTGATGTTCTGCAGCACGGTGGTTACCGTCGACAGCGTGTTTTCTTCCAGGCCCAGCGAAGCATTGGCCTGTTTGCGCGATGCGGTGTACTGGCCGTTCACGGCGACCGATTGCGACACGCCCAGTGCGCGCGTGGCCGCGACCGGGTCGTCCGACGGCGTCAGCACGCGGCGGCCGGTAGCCAGTTGCTGCTGCACGTGCAGCAGGTTGGACTGCTGGCTGTTCATCGAGGACAGGCCCTGGTGATACAGGGTGGAGGTTGCGACGCGCATGGCGTGATTCCTTCTTTTCCGGTGTTGTCAGGGATGTCCGCGATCAGCCGATGCTGACCAGCGTGTCGAAGATCGTGCTGGCCGCCTGGATGACCTTGGCGTTGGCCTGGTACAGCTGCTGGAACTTCAGCAGGTTCACGGTTTCCTCGTCCATGTTCACGCCCGACACCGACTGCTGGGCCGTGTAGATCTGGTCCGTGATGCTGTCCTGCGATGCCGACGCGATGTCGGTCGACTTGGCCTTGCTGCCCACGTCGTTGACCAGCTGGGCATACGCGTCATTGAAGCTCGACGTGCCGTTGATGGTCTTGGCGGTCTGCAGCTTGGCCAGCTTGAGCATGTTGCCGTTGTCGGCCACCGCGCCCGTGTTGTTCGACAGCGTGAACTGGTCGCCATTCTTCGGCGTGCCGTTCAGGCTGAACGTCATGTTGTTGATCGTGATATCCGTACCCGTGGCCGTCGTGGTCACAGTAGGCGCAGGGGCCAGCGGATTGCCGGTGACGGAATCCACGATCACGTAGGCGCCAGCGGTGTACGTGACCTTGACCGGGTTGGTCAGCAGCGAGTAGCCCGGCGTCACGTTGGACAGCGACGCCTTGACCGTGCCGGTGTTCTGCGTGTTGGCGTCCACGCGTGCCGGCGATGCCGCGGCGATCTTGGCCGGATCGGTGATCAGCGAGTTGAAGCTCGACGCAACGTTGCGCGTTGGCTGGATCTCGAACGAGTCGTTCGGATTCATCGGCGCGCTCAGCGTGATGTTCATGCCGTCCGCCGTGAAGGTCGGCAGCGCCGGCCCCGGGAAGCTCTGCACGACCACATTGTCGGTCTTGCGCGTCAGCGAGTACTGGCCGCCCACGAAACTCAGCGTGTAGTCGCTGGTGGTCAGGTTACCGGCGTTGGTGATCGTCGCGGTGACCACCGAGTTGGACGTGTTGTTGTCGTTCGCGTAGACCACCGGCGAACCCATGGCAAACATGTCGGTGCCGATGGCGCCGTTCAGGTCGATACCGAGCTTGTGCTGGGCATTGAACGTCTGCCCGATGGCCAGCGAGATGCGGCCGATGGCGCTTTGCGCCGTATCCAGCGTCTCGCTGCGGAAGCGCATCAGGCCGCCGATGGAGCCGCCGCTGATCGCGCCGGGTTCGGCCTCGATCGAATTCGACGTGCCCGGAATCGTGTAGGCGATGACCGTGCGGCTGGGATCGGCTGCCGAAGCCACGGCCTTGATGTCGTACGAATCGCTGCCCATCACCAGCGGCTGGCCATTGCCCACGAACACGTTGTACGTGCCGCCGTCCTGCACCACCACCTTGGCGCCCACCAGTTCGGTCAGCTTTGCTACGGCCTGGTCGCGCTGGTCAAGCAGGTCGTTAGGGGGCTGGCCGCCGGCGGAGGCGGTCATGCGCGTGATTTCCTTGTTCAGGCTGGCGATCTGCTTGGTGTAGTCGTTGACCTGCGTGACCGACGACTGCAGCTGGGTGTTGATGCCGTCCTGCAACTGCTTGAAGTAATCGCTCGACGACTTGATCTGGCCGGCCAGTGCCTGCGCCGACGAGATCAGGCCCTGGCGCGTGGCCGGGTCCGAGGGCGTGTCCGACACGGCCTGCACGGCCGCGAAGAACTTCTGCATCAGCGGCGCCAGGCCGCCCTTCTCGTCTGCCAGCAGGTTGTCGATCTGGCGGATCTGATCCGAGTACGTCGACAGGTCGTAGCTGGACGACGTGGCACCACGCAACTGGCCGGTCAGGAAGCTGTCGTACACGCGCTGCACGGTGACCGTGTTCGAGCCCATGCCGTAGAAGCCCGAACCAGTGGCCTGGCCGCCGGCCGACGCGATGATCGTGTTCTGGCGCGTATAGCCCGCGGTGGCCGCGTTGCTGAAGTTGTGGCCGACCGTGGTAAGCCCGTTCTGGGCGACGTTCAGGCCCGACAGACCGATATTAAACAGAGACATGTTTGTCTGACTCCGGATCGAATGGCTAGCCAGCGGCGAACGGCCGACGGCGGTGGATGTGTTGGTTATCGGCGGAAATGCCGCGCGACTTTAGCGGCGCAATGCTTTGAAATACACGGCATTTGTGAGCAATCACTCTCGTTAGAATGCAGTGCAGAAGCGCGAACAGCGCGACCGCTAAACGGTCACGCTGGATGGGGAACGGGGCGGCGACGGATGCTGCAGTCATCACCGCCGGCGGCGTCAGGTCGAGACTTTCTTCATGATCCGCACGAGCTTCTCGCCGTAGGCCGGATCGGTGGCGTACCCCGCGCGCTGCAGGCCATGGGCGGCTTCCTCGGCGTTCGAGGCGGTCACCACGCCCGCATAGCGCGGGTTGTTGCTGATCAGCTTCGCGTAGTCGTTGCAGGCTTCCTCGTACGAGCCGTAGGCGCGGAACTTCGCGCGCACCTTTTGCGGCTGGCCGTCCACATATTCGGTGGTCAGGATCTCGGTGGTCGGTCCCTTCCAGTTGGCGCCCGCCTTGATGCCGAACACGTTGAAGGTGCTCGAACCATCGGGATTGCGGATTTCCCGGCGGCCCCAGCCCGACTCCAGCGCGGCCTGGCCCACGATCAGCTTGGCCGGCACGCCGGAGGCGCGCGACGCCGCCATGGCCGGCTCGGCCATGCGATTGACGAAGTTGCTGATGTGCTCCGGGGAGTCGTCCGGCAACTGGCCAAGCTGGTTCTGGCCATTGCCTTGCCAGTCGGCCTGGTTCTGGTACTGGCGCACGCCGGCGGTCGGGTTCCATGTCGCGCCCGGCAGCGTGGTGCCGATGGGCGGCGGTCCGTCGGCGTCGGTGGCGCCGCGGCTGTCGAGCATCTGCGCCATTTGCGCGTCGCGCACGCTCGCGCCCGTGATCCCGCCGGCGCCGTTCATGCCTGCAGGCAGTTGCGTGCCCGTGGCGCGCGCCAGCTGGCGAATCATGACATCGGCCAGGCCGATGCCGCGCGACGACAACTGCTGCGACATCTGCTGGTCCATCATCGACATGTAGAGCTTGGTCTGCTCGTTGTCGAAAAGGCCATCGGACGGCGTGGCGTCGCGCATGCTCTTGAGCACCATCTGCGTGAACACCGCCTCGAACTGTTTGGCAGCGGCCTGCAGCGTCGTCGAATTGTTGCCGGCGCGAGCCTGGTTCTTGAGCGACTCGAACCCCTGCGTATCCAGCGCGAATCGCTGCGAGATATCGGCCTGGCCGCCAAGCGTGGTACCCGCCGACATCAGATGATCTCCAGTTCGGCGCGCAACGCGCCGGCGGAGCGCATGGCCTCCAGGATGGTCTGCAGGTCGGCCGGCGTGGCGCCCAGCGCGTTCAGCCCCTTGACCACGGCAGCCAGAGAAGCGCCCGCCTTGACGATCTGCAGGGAACCGCCGTCACGCTTGAGGTCGATCTGCGACACCGGCGCCACCACGGTCTGGCCCTGGCTGAACGGTGCCGGCTGGCTGATCACCGGCTGCGTATTGATGACCACCGACAGGTTGCCGTGCGCAATCGCGCAGTCTTCCACGGTGACCGCCTGGTTCATCACGATCGAGCCGGTCCGGGCGTTCAGGATGACCTTGGCGGCGGCCTTGGCCGGCGTCACGTCGATGTTCTCGATACGTGCCATGAAGCCCACGCGTGCGGTCGGCGTCTGCGGCATGCGAACCTGCACCACGCGGCCGTCCATCGCGGCGGCGGTGCCCGGGCCCATATTGCGGTTGATCGCCTCGACCACGCGTTCGGCCGTGCCGAAGTCGGTGTCTTTCAGCTCCAGGTTCGTGAAGCCGTTTTCGGGCTGGAACGACGCCACGGCGCGTTCGACAATCGCGCCGTTGGCGATGCGGCCCACGGCCAGCTGGTTGATCTGCACCTTGCTGCCGTTGGCCGACGCGCCCGCGCCGCCCACCAGCATGTTGCCCTGGGCGATGGCGTAGACCTGGCCGTCGGCGCCCTTGAGCGGCGTCATCAGCAGCGTGCCGCCGCGCAGGCTCTTGGCGTTACCCATCGACGACACCACCACGTCCATCTGGCTGCCCGGCTGGGCATAGGCCGGCAACGTGGCGGTGACCATCACGGCGGCCACGTTCTTGAGCTGCATGTTCTTGCCGGCGGGCAGCGTAATGCCCAGCTGCGACAGCATGTTGCTCAAGCTCTGCGTGGTGAACGGCGTCTGCATGGTCTGGTCACCGGTATTGTCCAGACCCACGACCAGGCCATAGCCCACCAGCGGGTTGTCGCGCACGCCCTGGAACGTCGCCAGGTTCTTCAGGCGTTCCGCATGCGCGGCGCCTGCGCCCAGACCCAGCACGAGCAGGAGCAGCAGGCAGGCAAAAGATACCGCGCGACCTGAGCGGGAAAGACGGCCGGGCGGGTTGCCAAAAAACGAGCCTGGCTTGTGGAAAGGCATCGGAGGCAGAAACATGGCGGGATCAGTACGGTAAGACATTGAGGAAGAAACGCTGCAGCCAGCCCATGTTCTGCGCCTCGTCGATATACCCCTTCGCGGTGTATTCGATGCGCGCATCCGCCACCTGGGTGGACGGTACTGCGTTGTCGCCGGTGATCGTGCGCGGATTGACCACGCCCGAGAAACGAATGAACTCCGCGCCCTGGTTGATCGCCATCTGCTTCTCGCCGGACACCACCAGGTTGCTGTTGGGCAGCACCTCGATCACCGTCACGGTAATCGTGCCGTTGAAGGTGTTGGCGGCGCTGGCGCCGCCCCCGGCCTTCAGCGAGTTGGCGCCGTTGATGTCGGCGTTCTGGCTCGTGCTGAACAGCCCGCTCAGGGCGCGCGGTACCGCGTTGAACGCCAGCGCGGTGCTGCCGGTGCGGTTGGCGTTGGTGGCAGAGTTCTTGCTCGCGTTGACGTTCTCGCTGATCACGATCGTGAGAATGTCGCCAACGTTACGCGGCCGCCGATCCTCGAACAGCGGATTTCCCGCGTACGAGGATGCGTAGATCGAGCCCGTGGCAGGGGCCATCGCGCGCGGCTCGGCGCGCGCGGTGGTGGGCATCTGCACAAGCGGCTCCCTGGGCATCATCGCGCAGCCGCCGCTTGCCAGCGCGGCCAGGCCGACGATGACACGAACGACGATTGTGCTGATGCGATACTGCGTGGCGGCCATGATCATTCCCGTTCTTAGCCCATCTGGCTCAGACGCTGCAGCATCTGGTCCGAGGTCTGCACCGCCTTGCTGTTGATTTCGTAAGCGCGCTGGGTCTGGATCATGCTGACCAGCTCTTCCACCACGTTCACGTTCGAAGCTTCGACGTAGTTGTTCTGCAGCGTGCCGGCGCCGTTCAGGCCCGGTACCGACGTGTTGGGCGCGCCCGAGGCATCGGTCTGCACGTACAGGTTTTCGCCCAGGCTTTCGAGGCCGGCCGGGTTCGGGAACGTGGCGACCTGGATCTGACCCACCGTAGCGGCGTTGGTCGAGCCCGGCTGCATCACGGTCACCGTGCCGTCGCGTGCAATGTTCACCGACGTGTAGTTGGCCGGCAGCGTGATGGCCGGGTTCAGCACGAAGCCGCTGGACGTCACCAGCTGGCCGTTCGGATCCACCTGGAACGAACCGTCACGCGTGTACGAGGTGGTGCCGTCCGGCATCGTCACCTGGAAGAACCCCTGGCCGATGATGGCCACGTCGCGCGAATTGCCCGTCTGCGTCGGGTTGCCTTGCGTGTGGATGCGTTCCGTGGCCACGGGGCGCACGCCGGTACCCAGCTGCATGCCCGACGGCAGCACGGTCTGGTCCGACGACAGCGCGCCCGGCTGGCGGATCGTCTGGTACATCAATTCCTCGAACACCGCGCGGCTGCGCTTGAAGCCCGTGGTCGACACGTTGGCCAAGTTGTTCGAGATCACGTCCATCTGCGTCTGCTGCGCATCGAGGCCGGTCTTGGCGATCCAGAGAGAGCGAATCATGGAGTTGTCCTGGTTCGAGAGTTCGTTGTGCGTGCGACAGGTGCCGCGCGCGTCATCAGTTGTTCGACAGCAGCGAATTGGCCCGCTGGTCGTTCGTATCGGTGCTCGAGATCATCTTCATCTGCATCTCGAAGCGGCGCGCGTTGGCGATCATGTCCACCATGGCCTCGACGGGGTTGACGTTGCTGCCTTCGATGGCGCCGGAAATCACGCGCACGTTGGGGTCCTGCTGCAGCGCGTCCACGCCGGGACGCAGGCGGAAGTAGCCGTCGTCGCCACGCGCCAGCCCTTCGGGCGGCGGCGTCACCACGCGCAGCTTGCCCACCTGGGCCAGGCCGTTGGCGGCCTCGCCCGGGCCGCGCGCCACGATGCTGCCATCGGTACCGATCGACACCGTCGAGCCGGGCGGCACGGCGATCGGGCCGCCGTCGCCCAGCACGGGCCGGCCGGCCGACGTCTGGAGCTGGCCGTCGGCCGACACCTGCAGCGAACCGGCGCGGGTGTAGGCCTCGGAACCGTCGGGCATCTGCACCGCCAGCCAGCCGTTGCCCTGCAGCGCCACGTCGAGATCGCGGCCGGTGTAGGTCAGCGGGCCGGCCTTCATGTCGGCGCCGGGCGTGGACGCAAGCGTGAACGCCCGCGTCTGCATTTCCTGGCCCTGCACCGGGACGGCCCGGTACAGGTTCACCTGCGCCTTGAAGGCGGGCGTCGAGGCGTTGGCCAGGTTGTTCGATACCGCGGCCTGCTGGTCGAGTATCTGCTTGGCGCCCGACAGGGCGGTGTAAAGCATGCGGTCCATGGCGAGTGCGTCTGGCTAGGCGTCGATCAGATGTTCACCAGGGTCTGCAGGACGGTGTCCTGCGCCTTGATGGTCTGTGCGTTGGCCTGGTAGTTGCGCTGCGCCACGATCAGGTTCACGAGCTGGCCGGAAAGGTCGACGTTCGACTCTTCCACGGCGTTCGACTTCAGCGTACCCATCGCACCGCCTGCCGTACCCAGCAGTTCCTGGCCCGACGCGCCGGTGGCCGACCACACGTTGTCGCCTTCCGGCTTCAGGCCTTCGACGTTGCCGAACGATGCCATGGCGATCTGGCCCAGCGACTGGGTCTTCTCGTTCGAGTACGAGCCCAGGATCGTGCCGTCTTCCTGCACCGAGAAGCCCAGCAGCGCGCCCGATGCATAACCGTCCTGGACGATCTTCTTCGGGTCGTTGTCCGAACCGAACTGCGTCGAGCCGGTCAGGTCCAGCGTGGCCGACATCGCGGCAGCGCCGTTCTTGGGCGGCAAGGCAACCGTCGCCAGCGCGGCCGGCGTGACCATCTTGCCGTTGTTGTCGAATTCGACGGGAATGGCCGCGGGCGCCGCAGGCGTGGGGTTGCCCACGGGCGTGCCGTCCGGCAACGTCAGGTACATGTTCCAGATCGTGCCCTGTGTGTTAGGGGCGGCCGGCGTGGTGTTGGTCTTGGCGAAATACGCGGTCAGCTGCTGCTTGTTGCCCAGCGAGTCGTACACCGTGATCGACGTGCTGTAGTTGAACATCGCCGAGGTCGGCGGGTTGCCCGCACTCGAGGTAAACGCCGGGTTGGTCGGCAGCGCGCTGCGCGAATCGAGCTGGAACTGGGCTTCGATCTTGGTCGTCGGCTGCGGATTCATCTGCGCGTTGCTGATGACGATAGGTTGCGGTGCCACGCCGCCGGCGGTGGTGCCTGCCGGGTAGCCCGTCACCTGCAGGCCGGTGGCGTTCACCAGGCGGCCGTCGTCCAGGCGGTTCAGCTGGCCGTTACGCGAGTAGAACACCGAGCCGTCGGTGTTCGTCAGGCGGAAGAAGCCGTTGCCGTTGCTGATGGCCACGTCGAGGTTACGGCCCGACGTCGAGATGTTGCCGTTGGTGAACGACTGCACGACGGCGTTCACACGCGTGCCCAGGCCGATCTTCGAACCTGCGTACACGTCCGCGAACTGCGCGGTCGATTGCTTGAAACCAACGGTGTTCGCGTTGGCGATGTTGTTACCGATCACGTCCAGGTTGGACGCCGCGGCGTTGAGGCCGCTTACCCCTTGACCAAAACCCATGATGTTTCCCCTAAGTAGGCTGTCGTTCGTGAAATGCCCGCGCGTATGCCCGGACCGGGTGATTCGTTATCAGGAAATGCGGCGCACGTCGTCGACGTTGGCTTTCTTGCCGTCGCCCAGTTCCACCAGCACGCCCGAGCTGTCGCCGCTGATGGCCTGTACCTTGCCGTAGACCAGCGCGATCGGCGCCACGTCCTTGCCGTTGGCGGTGGCGGCCACCTTGAAGGTGTAGTCGCCGTTTTCCACGGCGTTGCCCTGGTCGTTCTTGCCGTCCCAGGCGATGTCGTGCACGCCGGCGGTCTGGCCCTTCATGTCGATGTTGCGCACCACGTTGCCGTTCTTGTCCAGCACCTGCACGGTGACGGCATCGGCCGTCGACGGAATGTCCACGCCGATCTTGCCGACGGCACCGTCGGCCACGCTCACGGTGGAGCCCGGCACCATCACGGTCTTGCCGATCAGGCTGGCGGAATCCATGGCGCGGCTGGCCGCGGTCTGCGTCAGCAGCTGCGTCATGGTTTCGTTCATGGTCTGCAGGCCGCTCACGGTGCTGATCTGCGCCAGTTGCGACGTCAGCTGCGCGTTGTCCATCGGATTGAGCGGATCCTGGTTGTTCATCTGCGTGACCAGCATCTTCAGGAAGTTGCTTTGCAGGTCGGCGGCGCTGGCGCTGCCGCTTTGCAGGGCCTGGTTCACACCCGAGTTGGAGGTGCTGTTGCCTACGGAGGAAGTTGCCATGGTTGTGCGGTTGATTCCGGAAGAGATTTCGATCGGGACTTGCTGCCGTTACTGACCGATGGTCAGCGTCTTGAGCATCATGTTCTTGGCGGTGTTGAGCACCTCCACGTTGGCCTGGTAAGAACGCGACGCCGAGATCATGTTGACCATCTCTTCCACCGGGTTCACGTTGGGCATCGTCACGTAGCCGTTGGCGTCGGCCAGCGGATGCGTGGGGTTGTGGATCATCCGCGCGGGCGCGGAATCCTCCATTACGCCGGCCACCTGCACACCGCCCACGTCGGACTGCCCGGGCGTGGGTGCCATCTCGAAGATGACCTGCTTGGCGCGATACGGCTGGCCGTTCGGCGCCACGGCGCTGTCGGCGTTGGCCAGGTTCGACGCCGTGACGTTCATGCGCTGCGACTGCGCGGCCATGGCCGAGCCGGCCACGTCGAAAATGTTCATGGAAGCCATGGTGTCTCTTTCCTTACTGCTGGATCGCGGACAGCATCGTCTTGATCTTCGAGCTCATCACCGTCAGGCCCGCTTCGTAGTGCACCGTGTTGTCGGCAAACGCCACGCGCTCGGTGTCCATTTCCACGGTGTTGCCGTCGATGCTCGACTGCAGCGGAATGCGGTACTGCAGGTCGCGGTCGCTCGTGCTCATGGCCGGCGCCTGGGCGGGCAGATGACGCGCGGACGTGGTCGACAGCGACACGCCGTCGCGCTGCTGGTTGCCGCGCTCCACCGACTGGGCCAGCGTGCTGGCGAAGTCGAAATCGCGTGCCTTGTAGCCCGGCGTATCCGCGTGGGCGATGTTGGAGGCAATTACCCCTTGCCGCTGGGTCCGCAGGCTCAGTGCTTCCTGCTGGAAGCGGAACGCCGCATCGAGTCTGTCCATGATGTCTGCCTTTCCTGCAATGGCTTCATTTCGGGGAGAGAGCTGCCGTAGACCTGGGTATACCTGCTGGACACCGCCGGTCGGGCTTCTTCAGGGTTGCCATCTTAGGGGCCGGGTTGTCACGCCAATCGTCTGAATAGGGACGAGAAACCTGTGCATTTCCGGTTCGGCTTCTCGCGCGAGCCTGCCTACAATGGGTCCCACTGACTGGCATGGCCGGGCGCCGCATCGCGGTGCCAGGCGGCGCCGCGCAAGGCGCTCCGGTCAGCGCGCGGCACGGCTCCATTCACGGTGGGCACGCGGCCCGCGACGTTTACAGATGTTCAACTGTTGTGCGACGGCATCGCACGCCTGACGGGTATACGCGGCAAACCGCCAGACGCCCCGGCAATCGCTGCCGTCTCCATCCTTGCTGGGATGCCCTATGAATTTCCATCGACAGGTCGCCGCGCTGATGGCCCTGGCCGGCATGGCGCTGGCGGGTCCGGTACTGGCCGCCGCGCAGGTCACGCCGGTCGCGCCGCCGGGCGCCGCCCAGGCGCAGGCCGCCCGCAATCCTTTTGCCAACGACGATCCCGCGCGGGTTGCCGTCGAACAGTTCCTGCTGCGCCAGTCCATCGGGCTGCCGGGCAAGGTCAGCGTGCAGGTGGTGCCGCCCTCCGGCGGCCGCGCGCCCGAATGCGTGGACCCCGAACCGTTCCTGCCCGCCGGTGCCGCGCCGTATGGCCGCGTCAACGTGGGGCTGCGCTGCGGCGGCGAACGTCCCTGGACGCGCTATATGCAGGCCCGAGTGTCAGTGCTGACTGACTACTACGTGGCCGCGCGCGCCATGGGTCCGGGGGAAACCGTTACCGTGGCGGACCTGGAATTGCGCCAGGGCGACCTCGGCGCGCTGCCGCGCGCGGTGGTGACGGATCCGTCGCGACTGGAAGGGTCGGTCGTGGCCAACCGCATCGCGGCCGGCTCGCCGATGCGCACCGACCTGATCAGGAAGCCGATCGCCGTGAAGTCCGGACAGACCGTCAACGTGACCGTGATGGGGGATTCCTTCCAGTTGTCGAGCGAAGGCAAGGTGCTGACCGACGCCGCCACGGGCAACCCGGTGCAGGTGCGTCTGCGCAATGGCCAGGTGGTCAGCGGCGTGGTCCGCAGCGGCGACACGGTCGTGCTGCAGCAGTAAGCTTCAAGCAGCAGATAAGTCACTTTTTTTGTCGTTTTGCAGTAACGGGAAGTTAGTCATCACACGGGCTGGGATCCCCGAAACAGCAGGAAGCAGACAGCCGTTTCAACCGGCGCAGGCGGACCGTGCGAGAATGCGGGCCAACTGCTCCGGGATCGACCCGAATACCCGCGAGTCTCCGGCGAACAGCCTAAAGTTTCCGGTGGTCAGGTCGATAACCCAGAGGAACCCAGCAAGGATTTCACCGTGAAGATCAACAACTCCACTCCGTCCCGGCCCGCCGACACTGCGGCTACCGAAGGCAACGCCCGTGCGGGCGCCAACGGTGCCACGTCTACGGACCCCTCCGCCCTGACCGGCGTGCGCGTCAGCCCGCTGGCCGCACAGGTGCGCGACATCGGTACGCGCCTGATGCAGGACAGCGATAGCGACATCGACGCTGCCAAGGTTGCGGAAGTCCGTCAGGCCATTGCGGAAGGCCGGATCAAGATCGATCCAAGCAAGATCGCCGATGGCCTGCTCGCCTCTTTGCATGAGCTGAGCCAGGGCGGTAGCCAATCCTGAACCTGACATGAGCCAAGCTGCGCTGATCCAGTCCCTTTCGGTTGAAGCCAACGCCATCGCCGCTTTCGGGCGCGCCCTCTCTGAGGAGCGCGACGCCATCAAGCGGCAGGATTTCCAGGCACTGAGCGAACTGCTCAACAAGAAGATGGAACTGGCTCAGGCGCTGACCCGCGCCTCGGCCTCCCGCGAGGCGCAGATGATCGCGCTTGGCCTGCGCGTCGGCGGCGGCGGCCTGCTGGTGGGCCGCGAAGTCGAACCGGCTGTCACCGAGGCATGGCGCAAGGTGGTGTTCTTCGCCCACAAGGCCAACGACGCCAACGACCTGAATGGCGCCATCGTCAATGCCCATCTGGAATTCACGCAGGAAGCCATTCAGGTGCTGCGCCAGGGCGGCATGGCACCGAACGAGATGTACGGCCGCGATGGGAAGGCCCAGGCGGCCGCCAGCGGCGTGAGCCTGGCGGCAGGCTGAAGCGTCACCTCGCGCCCTCGGCGCGTCAGAGCCTGCCTACGTCAGGCTCGGCCATTGCCTGATCGCAAACGGCAGGCATCCTCCCTACATTGACATTGAGCCACCCGCTGTTGCCTGCCCGGCGCAGCGGAGTGACGTCCGGCAACCAAAACAACCTCCGGAGGTACAGCCATGTCATTCCTGCTCTATGTAATCGGCCTCGTGGTGCTGGTAGGCGGCATCGCCTGGGGGCTGTCCGTGGCCGGCGTCGCGCACGTCTACATCGGCATCGCCTGCGTGATCGTGCTCGGCATCGGCATCATGATGGCGGTGTCGCGTACCCGCGCCAAAGACCCGTCCTGATTGCCACGGCTGGCTGACACCGCCGTGGATCTCGATCGCCCGACGCCGGGGCTTGCCCGGCCCGCCCAGCCGCAGAATGTAAACATTGCGGAACATGGGCCCCGCTCTATACACTCGAAGCGTTCAGATCTCCGCACGGTGATCGCCGCCATGTTCGAGGCACTGCGAAAAACAACCAGCGCGCTGCTAGACCCCGACCGACGATTCCGGCAGGCCCGCATCTTCCACGCCACGCGCGTGGCGCTGGCCCTGCTGGTGTCGATTGCGCTCACCACCGGCATCAACATCCCCCACGGCGAATGGGCCACCATTACCGTCCTGGTAGTCATCGGCGGGCTGCAGCACCATGGCAATATCCGCCGCCGGGCCGCGGAACGTGGTGCCGGCACGCTGATCGGCGCGCTAATCGGGCTATTTCTGATCATTCAGGAAACCTACTTCGGCATCCCCACACTGACATGGGGCCTGATGGCCGTCATCTGCGGCTACTGCGCGTACCACGCCGTAGGCAAAGGCGGATACATCGCCCTGCTTGCAGCGGTGACCGTGGTCATCACCGCAGGCCACGGCAACCAGGACGTTTATGACGCGCTGTGGCGCACCGTGGACGTCCTGATCGGCACCGCCATCGCGCTGGTCTTCTCGTTCGCATTTCCGGCGTATGCGTCATATTCCTGGCGGTTCAAGCTGGCCAGTCTGCTGCGTGCCTGCGCTGCGGTGCACGCGAAGATCGAGCGCGGCGAGCGCGACGAGAAGGAGCGGCAGCAGGACATGATGAAGCTGTCGGGCCTCCTGGTGCAGATGCGCAGCCTGATTCCATCGGTGTCAAAGGAAACCAAAGTGCCGACAGCCGATCTGGAAGAGGTTCAGCACAGCGCCCGGGTCTGCATCAGCGCCCTGGAGATGCTGGCCGCCATCGACCCCGACGCCACCGAAGAAACCCGCGGCGAGCGCAATATCCGCGACCTGCTGCTGGAAATGGCGTCCGCGCTGGAAGCCGCCGACGAGACGATGGTGCATCAGCACGCCTCACTGCCGTCCCCGCACCCCGACGACCCGTCGATCGGGCACAGCTCCCATGCCTTCCTGACGTTGCAGCTTTCGGCCGAACTGGCACACCTGCGCGATCACCTGTCGAGAATGGCCGCGCAAACCCGGTTTCCGTACGGAGGCCACTGAACGGCCGCCGCCACGCTGGCGGCCCATGTCAGACAACATCCCCTTGCCTTGTGCGCTGCCGTCGGCCACATTGAGGGCACCCCGTCCCGGTGTGCCGCCATGCAACTCCTCGACGCCCGCATCCGCCTGGTGCTTCGGCACCCCTGCCGTTTCCTGCTCGATGCACTGGTCCACTTTCGCGCCAACCAGGGCCTGCTGCTGGCCGGCGCCGTGGCCTACTACGCGCTGCTGTCCATCGTGCCGCTGCTGATCCTGATGCTGATTGGGCTGTCGCAACTGGTGGACCCCGTCGAACTGCTGGAAACCGTGGAGCGCTATCTCGAATGGCTGTTGCCGGGGCAATCGCACGCGCTGGTCACGGAACTGGCCCGGTTTCTCAACAATCGTGGCGTTATTGGCTGGGTACTGGCAATCACCATGGTTTTCTTCAGTTCGCTGGCATTCACGGTGCTGGAGAACGCGATGTCGGTGATCTTCATCCATCGCGTGGCCATCCGGCGACGCCATTTCCTGGTGTCCGCGATCCTGCCCTACTGCTACATCCTCGTGCTCAGCGTAGGCCTGCTGATCGTGACCGTCGTGGCGGGCGGCCTGCAGACCATCGGCGAACGGCATCTGGAGGTACTGGGTCACGACTGGTCGCTGGGCCGCCTGTCCGGCTGGCTGCTGTATGGGCTGGGTTTCCTGGGCGAGATCCTGCTGCTGACATCGATCTACCTGGTGATGCCGGTCGGCCGGCTATCGGTGCGGCATGCGCTGGTCGGCGCGGTCTTTGCAGCCGTCCTCTGGGAAATCTCGCGCCATGTGCTGGTCTGGTACTTTTCGACACTTTCCCAGGTTGGCAAGGTCTATGGATCGCTGACCACAGCCATCGTGGTGCTGCTCAGCCTGGAGATCGCCGCCACGCTGCTGCTGTTCGGCGCGCAGATCATTGCCGACTTCGAGCGGGGCGGCGACGCGCCTCAGATGGCTCAAGGCGGCGGGACCTTTCACACGTGACCACTATCGCAATAAGTTGCTTAACGATCACACAACGCGTTCGAATACCCGAGCACCTTACTCGAACTCTTCTATAAGACATAAGAATCGAGAATTTTGCAGGTTCCGGATTCCGACCTAAATTAATGAACTTGCATGCAATTGCTTGCTGAAGCCTGAAAGATACGCAAAGCATCGTTGAATGCCGCTGCATACAGCACACAAATTTCACATGAAGGAGCGTACCTCCGCCATGCAAAATCAGGCAAAATTCGAATCTTGCCCCGCACCGCGACCCGGGCGTGGCATTTCCCAACCCGAATTTGATGCGAGATAAGCGATGAGTAACCAGCAGCCCACCATCATCTACACCCTAACCGACGAAGCTCCGCTGCTGGCCACCAGTGCCTTCCTGCCTATCATCCGCACGTTCACCGGCCCGGCCGGCGTGAACGTGGTAACCAGCGACATCTCGGTGGCTGGCCGTATCCTGGGCGAATTCCCCGAATACCTGACCGAAGAACAGCGCGTGCCGGACAACCTGGCCGAGCTGGGCCGTCTGACGCAAGACCCGGACACCAACATCATCAAGCTGCCGAACATCAGCGCCTCGGTGTTCCAGCTGGTCAGCGCGATCAAGGAACTGCAGTCCAAGGGCTACAAGATTCCCGACTTCCCGGAAGATCCGAAGACCGACGAAGAGAAGGCCATCCAGAAACGCTACTCGAAGTGCCTGGGCAGCGCCGTGAACCCGGTGCTGCGCGAAGGCAATTCGGATCGCCGCGCCCCGGCCGCCGTCAAGAATTACGCCCGCAAGCACCCGCACAGCATGGGTGAGTGGAGCATGGCCTCGCGCACGCACGTGGCCCACATGAAGCATGGCGACTTCTACCACGGCGAAAAGTCGATCACGCTCGACCGCGCACGTGAAGTCCGCATGGAACTGGTGACCAAGAGCGGCAAGACCGTGGTCCTGAAGCCGAAGGTCGCGCTGCAGGACGGCGAGGTCATCGACAGCATGTTCATGAGCAAGAAGGCCCTGCTGGCCTTCTACGAAGACCAGATGGAAGACGCGCGCAAGACCGGCGTCATGCTGAGCCTGCACGTCAAGGCGACCATGATGAAGGTGTCGCACCCGATCGTGTTCGGCCACGCCGTCAAGGTCTTCTACAAGGACGCCTTCGCCAAGCACCAGAAACTGTTCGACGAACTGGGCGTGAACGTCAACAACGGCCTGGTGGACCTGTACACCAAGATCGAGGCGCTGCCCGAGTCGAAGAAGGAAGAAGTCATCCGCGACATGCACGCCTGCCACGAACATCGTCCGGAACTGGCGATGGTGGATTCGGCCAAGGGCATCTCGAACCTGCACGCGCCGAACGACGTGATCGTCGACGCGTCGATGCCCGCCATGATCCGTATCGGCGGCAAGATGTGGGGCGCCGACGGCCGCACCAAGGACACCAAGTGCCTGATCCCGGAATCGACGTTCGCCCGCATCTATCAGGAAATCATCAACTTCTGCAAGACCAACGGCGCATTCGACCCGGTGACCATGGGCACGGTGCCGAACGTCGGCCTGATGGCGCAGAAGGCTGAAGAGTACGGTTCGCACGACAAGACGTTCGAGATTCCCGAAGACGGCGAAGCCCGCATCGTCGACAACGCCACCGGCGAAGTGCTGACAGCGCTGACGCAGCAGGTCGAGCAGGGCGACATCTGGCGCATGTGCCAGGTCAAGGACGCGCCGATCCGCGACTGGGTGAAGCTGGCCGTCACGCGCGCCCGCAACTCGGGCATGCCGGCCGTGTTCTGGCTGGACCCGTACCGTCCGCACGAGGCCGAGCTGATCAAGAAGGTGGAGACCTACCTGAAGGATTACGACACCAAGGGCCTGGACATCCAGATCATGTCGCAGGTACGCGCCATGCGTTACACGCTGGAACGCGTGATCCGCGGCCTGGACACCATCTCGGTCACCGGCAACATCCTGCGCGACTACCTGACCGACCTGTTCCCGATCATGGAACTGGGCACCAGCGCCAAGATGCTGTCGATCGTGCCGCTGATGGCCGGTGGCGGCATGTACGAAACGGGCGCGGGCGGTTCGGCACCGAAGCACGTGCAGCAGCTGGTGGAAGAAAACCATCTGCGCTGGGATTCGCTGGGTGAATTCCTGGCCCTGGCCGTATCGCTGGAAGAACTCGGCATCAAGTCGGGCAACAACCGCGCGAAGGTGCTGGCCAAGACGCTGGACGCTGCAACCGGCAAGCTGCTGGACAACGCCAAGAGCCCGTCGCCGAAGACCGGCCAGCTCGACAACCGCGGCAGCCAGTTCTACCTGGCCATGTACTGGGCTCAGGAACTGGCCGCGCAAACGGAAGACGCCGACCTGGCGAAGACGTTCGCACCGCTGGCCAAGACGCTGACGGAAAACGAGAAGACCATCATCGGCGAACTGGGCGACGTACAGGGCAAGCCGGTGGACATCGGCGGCTACTACAAGCCGGACGAAGCCAAGCTCGAAGCCATCATGCGCCCGAGCAAGACGCTGAACGCCGCACTGGAAGCGGTCAAGGGCTAAGCGCCTGATCCGACCAGCCGTCATGCGGGCTGCCCGGCAGCCTGCAAGACGGGGAAGCACCCAACGAAACGCCCCGCGGCAGAGATGCCCCGGGGCGTTTCTTCTGGTTGGCCGCCCGCCTGCCCTGGCACCCGACGGCTTCACCCGGCTGGGCCAGTTTCATTTCACGCCGGCCGTCACCGCCGCCCGGAAACAGTCCTCGGCCAGCCTGGGCCCTCCTGGCAAGACGCCCCGGGCATCGCCGCGCCGGGGCGTTCAGGCATCGCTCATGTCGTGCTTCGGCGTCAACCGGACCTGCTGCACTTGCCCTGGACCAGCGCTGCTACCGTCACGTTCGTGTCGACGATCGGCACCTGGATCTCGGCGAAATAGGCCATCGTGGTGGCGTCGAGCGGCAGAAATACCTGCGAGCGTGTGCCCACGGTCCCCCCTGGCACCGTCCATTCGGTGGACATGATGCCGTTGATGGCTGTCAACTGCGCGATTCCGCCTACCGAGTTCCTGGCGACATTCGTATGGAGCGGGGTCGCGGTATGGGTGGCCATGTCCGTGACTTCGCCATCGGCGGAAATCGTGAACACGTTGGACTGCATCGCGCCATCCAGGTAGACAGGCAAGCCAAGCCCTGCGGGCCGCAGATATGACACTGCCGGCTGCGAGCACGTCCAGCGCCCTGCCACCTGCGCGGCGGTCAGCGTCTGCACGGGGCGGAAGATCGCGGTACCGGTGATCGGGTTGCCCATGTTGTTCGGGTAAATCATGTCCAGGTAGAGCGTCTGTATGCCGCCGTTGGTCTGCAGCGTGAACAGGCGACCCTGGAACTGGCCGTCCAGCGTCAGCTCGTACGCACCGGGGTAGCGGGTCTGGTCTGCCAGCGTCAGACTGCCGGGCAGCCCGTTGACACAGGTGTCGCTGTAGTCGGCCTGGCACATGCGAACCGACCCATCGGCGTTCACCCGCATCTGGCTGCCGATACCGTTCTGCCCCTGCAGGTTGCCGCTTGTCGCGTAGTACGTGGATTGCGTGGTGATCAGGCTGTACGTGCCGGCCAGGCTGGCCGGCGTGGAATCCGCCGATACGCTGCTGGCGCTGATATGCCCCGACAGCTTGCCCCCGCCCAGCTGTTTGGGCAGCCCGGCAATCTCGCCGGTCAAGGTCGTGCCCGACACCGTGAACGTCGCCGTGATCGAGCCGAGCAACGCCGACACGAAAGCCGGCGGCGGATCGGCGCCGTCTGCGGCCAGATTGGCTACGGTGTAGACACCACCATTGTTCGTATAGTCGCCAATTAGCGTGCCGCTCAGGCCGAAAGCGGAATCCGCAAAGCGGATCTTGAGCTTGCCAGCCGCCGGGGCATCGAGCGTAATGGCGATCGTGTCCCCAAAACTGATGATGCCCAGGTAGGTGACAGCAGCGGGCGTCACCGATCCGCCGCCATCTCCGGTGCCGCCCGTACCGCCGTTGCTGCCAGTCCCGCCCGTGCCCCCGCCGCCGCCGGATCCCGTCGATCCATTGCCGGCATTGCTTCCGGCCGCGCTGCTTCCCCCATCGCCCCCGCCGCACCCGGCCAAAGCCAGGCTGACGATCCATGCACCCGCCAGTGCAACCAATGCCCGTTGCGTCGTCGCAATCTTCATGCTGCCCCTCTTCCCCGTCTGTTGTTTTGGTGCATGCACGTTTTGCGCCGTGGTTTCGCATCCGGGCAACGCGTGCAACAATTCGGACGCATCGTAGCGTTACCCTCGCGGCGTGTATGTCCCCCGAACAAGTGACATGAGGCCGCTTCCCCTCTTGCGTGGGGGACGTTCGCGGTTGCACGAGCCGCTGCTAGTGTCGTGCGCAGCCTTGTCGACTTCGCAACCCAACGCATCGTGACGAACACCCGCCCGCCTCCGCCTGTCCAGCCCGCCCAGACCATTCGCGTCGCCCTGATCGAGGACGATCCACGTTTCAGCACCGCGTTCACGCAGGCGCTCGCAAGCGCGCCGGACATGCGCGCGGCCGGTGCAGCCGCCACGCTGTCCGCCGGGCTGTCGATGCTGCGCTGCGCGACACCCGCCGATATCCTGGTGATCGACCTGGGCCTGCCGGACGGCTCGGGCGTCGATGCCATCCACGCCGCCCGCGCCGCATGGCCCTGCTGCGAAATCATGGTGGCCACCGTATTTGGCGACGAGTCCCACGTCATGCGTTCGATCGCCGCAGGTGCCACCGGCTACCTTCTCAAGGACAGCAGCGCCGCGGACATCGTGCGCGAGCTTCGCTCGCTCCATCAGGGGGGCAGCCCGATGAGTCCCCTGATCGCCCGGCAGGTGCTGCTGCGCATGCGCGCACCAGCGTCTGCCGCCCCCACCGGATCGCCGCCCGCGGCCCCGGCCGCCGCTACGTCCACGTTGTCGCCGCGCGAATTTCAGGTGCTGACCGATATCACGCGCGGCTTCTCTCACGACGAAATCGCCCAGCGCCTTGGCGTGTCGCGCCATACCCTGCTGACCTACGTGCGCCGCATCTACGTCAAGCTGGACGTGCATTCGAAGATCGAAGCCATCAACGTGGCACGCACGCAGGGCCTGCTCGATGAACGCGCCCGATGAACGCGCTCGATGAACGCGCCCGATGAACCGGCCGCTGACCATTAAGCGTGCCTGGCATCGCTGGCTGGCGTGGGCACTATGCCTGGCGGCCGCTTTCGTCGGCACATGCGCCCAAGCCAGCAGCCCGCCGCTGCATGTCACCCGCGCGGAAGTGCGCATCACGCCGGCCGGTTCGCTCGACTCGCCGCCAATGCAGTTGGCCATGTCCGAGCGTACCGGACCCTGGCAGCCCACCCCCCTGCCCATCGTGGTGCCGCGCCAGACTACGCCAGATTCGCTCGACAACGGCGCTGTCGCTACCGTCTGGGTGCGCGTGCCGGTGCCGGATGCCGCCGGGAGCGGCGAGGCTGGCGATCAACTGTATCTCTACGCACCGCGCTGGCAGACGGTCGGTCGCCTGGCCGTCTATGTCGGTGGCCAGCTGCGCTGGCATTCACGCGCCGGCCCGGTCTGGAACAGCTACAACTATCCGTTGTGGATTCCGCTGGGACCCAACCCGCACGAAATCGTCGTGCGCATGGACATGGCCGGGCAGGTCGGCGGCGCCTTGTCGACGATGCGCATCGGCACCAACGGGCAACTGCTGTGGCGCTATGCGCTGCGCAGCTTCCTGCAGACCCAGTTTCCTTATCTTTCCAGCGGTGCGTTGCTGGCCATCGGCATCTTCTCGCTGATGATCTGGTGCCGGCGCCGCGCGGAATCCCGCTACCTGCTCTGCTTCCTGGCCGCCGGCAGCTATTTCCTGCATACGCTGCAGTATCTGGTCGGGCAGGACCCGCTGCCGATTCCCGAAGCGTGGTTCACCTGGCTGGCCTTCAACAGCATCGCCTGGCTGATCCTCACGTGCTACGTCTTCATCTTCCGGTACCTCGATGTGCGCTACCGGCGGCTCGAAGCGGCACTGATCTGCATCGTGGTGTTCCTGGCCACCAGCACGCTGCCGCTGTCGTGGTTCACGCACGCGGTCTTCCTGTTCCCGCTGTCGCAGTTGTTGCTGGTCTGCCTGAACCTCACCGCATCGATCGCCGCGCTGCAGGCAGCGTGGCGCGCCCGTTCGCGCGAGGCGCTGCTGTTCTCGATCTGGAACGCGATGAGCACGCCCATCGCCGTCCACGACGTGCTGCTGCAGAACTACCGCCTCAGCATCGAAGGCATCTATCTGCTGTCGTACCTGGGCTGCGTACAGCTGCTGCTGTTCATGTACCTGATGTACCGCCGCTACATCGGCGCGCTGGAACAGGTCGCACAGGTCAATGCGAGCCTGGCGACGCGGCTGGCGCAGCGCGAGGCCGAACTCAACGAAAGCCATCGCCAGCTACGCGAGATCGAGCGTCGCGAGACGCTGGCGCAGGAGCGCCAGCGCCTGCTGGAAGACATGCACGACGGGCTGGGCTCATCGCTGATGAGCGCGCTGCGCGTGGTGGAACAGCGTGGCGTAGCGATCGACGTCGCACAGCTGCTGCGCGAGTGCATCGACGACCTGAAGCTCACCATCGACTCGCTGGAGCCCGATTCTGCCGATCTGCTCCTGCTGCTGGCGACGTTGCGCTATCGGCTGGGCCCACGCCTTGAAGCCGCCGGCATCCAGCTGGTGTGGGAAGTGGAAGACGTGCCACCGCTTCAGTGGCTCGACCCGCAAGGCGCGCTGCACGTGCTGCGAATCGTCCAGGAGGTGTTCACCAATATCCTGAAGCACGGCAGCGCCACCGCGATCCGCGTGCAGACCGGCGCGGCGGACGCCACCGTGACGGTCCGCATCCACGATAACGGCGCGCCGTTCGACCCCAGTGCGGTCTCGCCCGCGCATGGCGGACGCGGGCTGGCAAACCTGCACCGCCGCGCCCAGGCCATCGGCGCCGCCATCGGATGGCAGGCGGACGGAAGCGGCACGTGGTTCGCGCTGCACCTTGCCGTGGCGCGGCCAGCAACGACCGACGCCTGAGCGGCGTCACCGCAACCGTCCCGGCGACGGCGCGACGGCGCTAACGCGCGTCGTGCGAATGCACCTGCAGCGCTTCCAGGAAGCGTGACACCATGTTGTAGGCCGCGATGGTGGCCGTCAGCTCCACCACCTGCCGGTGCGGGAATCGCTGGCGGATGGCCTCAGACACCGATGCCGGCACCTGTATGTCGCGGGTCATGGCATCGGTGTAGGCCAGCACCGCACGTTCCGTATCATCGAACAGGCCACTGTCCTGCCACGACGCCAGATCGTCCAGTTGCGCCTGCGTCATGCCCTCCTTGAGCGCGATGGGCGCGTGCTGATCGGCCTCGTACGGCGCGCCATTGAGGATGGCCACGCGCATGATCACCAGTTCGCGCAGTGCGCCCGGCAAGCTCGATTTCTGCCGGATCGCCGTCAGATAGGTCAGCCAGCCCTCGGCCACGGGCGGCGCGTGGAGCAGCATCTGGTACAGATGCAGCACGCCGCCGCGCTCGGCCGTGATGCGGTCCACCAGCGGACGTACCGCCGGATCGGACAGATCGGCATAGGGAATGTTGGCCATGTTGCTGTGCTCTCCTGTGTTCCTGTTTTCCTGTGTCCCTGTACGCGCGGCTTATTCCGCCACGATGATCTTGCGCTTGACCAGCTCGGCCATCACGTCAGAATCCTTCCTCACGCGCGCCGAGAACGCCTCGGGGCTGTTGTTGACAATATCGAACGCATTTTCCGCGAACCGTTTCGACACCTCGGGATCATGCATGACTTCGCGAGTGGCGGCCAGGATCTTTTCGCGCACGTCGGACGGCAGCCCCTTGGGCGCCACCAGGCCGATCCAGGTCGGATATTCGAAGCCCGGGATCGACTCGCTCATGGTCGGCACGTCGGGCAACATCGCCGACCGCCTGGGCGAGCTGACCGCCAGCGCGCGGATCTTGCCTGCCTGGATATGCGGCAGCATCACGGACAGCCCGGCGAACGCGTACTGGATATGCCCGCCGAGCAGGTCGGTCAGCAACGGCGCCGCCCCCTTGTACGGGATGTGCGTCGTCGACAGTTGCTTTGCGATGTTCAGTTGGGCACTGTTCACATGGCCCGCCGATGCCGTACCGGCCGATCCGTATGACGTCTCCGGATGTGTCTTGAGGTAGGTCACTAACTGGTCGACGTTCTTCACCGGCATGTCGCTGCGCACCACCAGTACCTGCGGCGTGGTCACCAGCAGGCTCAGGTAATCAAACGAGTTGAATGTGTCGAAGCGCAGGTTCTTCACTGTGTAGTGGTTCACCGCCTGGGAATCCAGCGCCAGCATCAGCGTGTATCCGTCGGGGCGGGCCCGGGCCAGTTCCCCTGCACCGAGCGATCCGCTGGCGCCGGGCTTGTTCTCGATCACCACCGTTTGCCCGAGTTGCTTGCCGAGCGCGTTGGAAATGGTGCGTGCGGTCTGGTCGACCGCACCACCGGGCGCGAACGGTACGATCAGCCGGATGGGCTGGGTCGGATAGGGTTGCTGCGCCTTGACGGGCGCCATACCGAGCATTGCCGCCAGGGCCGTCGCGACCAGTGCGGCGGCACCAGACAGACGTCGGGAAATGCGTGTCATCGTTGTCTCCTTTCTTGATTGGGTGATGACTCGATGCCGGCGGACTCTGCGGTCCGTCCCGGCGGATACGCGCGGCGGATTGCCGCCTGTCAGCGCGTCGCGGCCACCAGCCCGCCATCGACGACGATTTCGGTGCCGGTGACATAGCGGCTTTCGTCCGCCGCCAGGAACAGCACCGCATGCGCGGTATCCCAGCCGTCGCCCATGCGCTTCATCGGCACCTGGTTGTTGCGATGCGCGATAAAGCCTTCGGTGTCGCCCTTCGCGTATTTGGCGGCCAGGCCCTCGATCAGCGGCGTGTGCATCAGCCCCGGCACCACACAGTTGAGCCGGATGTTGTCGGGTGCGTGAATCACGGCCGTGGTGCGCGTGAAATGCATGAGCCCCGCCTTGGCGGCCGCATAGGCAACCTGCGGCTTGCCCACATAGCGCAGGCCCGCCACCGACGCCACGTTGATCACGGATCCGCCACCCTGATGCTGCATGATGGGCAGCACATGCTTGCAGCCCAGGAACGCACCCTTGAGGTTGACCTGCATCTGCGCGTCCCAGACCGCCTCATCCATGTCGACCGGGCCGCCGGGCTGCGACAGGCCGACGTTATTCACCAGGATGTCGATCCGGCCATAGCGCGCCATGCACGCCTGCACAGCCTTTTCCACCTGCTCCGCCCGCGTGCTGTCGCAGGCCATGATTTCGGCCTCGAAGCCTTCCGCCCGGATCAGGTCGCGTGTCTCGTTGGCGTGCTCGACATGCAGGTCGGTGCCGAACACGCGGGCACCCTGGCGCGCCATCAGTACCGCCGTGGCGCGGCCGTTGCCCCAGCCCCTGGCCACCGCGCCACAGCCCATCACCAGTGCCACCTTGCCATGCAGATCCAGCATGCCGCGTCTCCGTGTCATCGTTGTCGTGAAATTTGCCGGCCCATTCTAGGCAGGCTACATTTATTGCGGAAATTCCATTTATCGATAAATTGATAGGTGCCAGGAATGAATGTCACACCGCGCCAGCTACGCATCTTCCTTGCGCTGGCCCAGTCGCTGAACTTCAGCCGCACGGCTGAACAGTTCTTTGTCACCCAGCCCTCGCTGAGCAAGACGGTGAAGGATCTGGAAGACGAACTCGGCGTCGCGCTGTTCGAGCGTTCCACGCGCAGCGTGCGGCTGACGCCCGCCGGCGAGCAACTGGTGCCGATGGCACGCCGCATCGTTGGGGAATTCGACACCGGCCTGCAACAGATGCAGAACCGGGCCGAACAGGAGGCGCACCGGCTGGCCGTGGCGGCGCTGCCGTCACTGGCCAACGTGCTGCTGCCCAGCGTGTGCGCAGCCCTGGAGCGGCGCTATCCGCAGCCGCATCTCACCGTTCACGACTGCGCGGATCAGGCAGCCGTCCGCCGCGTGGTCAGCTATCAGGTGGACTTTGCGCTGGCGTCGGCCTCGCCGTCCAATCCCGACCTGCACTACGAGGAAATCCTGCGTGACCGCTTCGTGCTGCTGGCGCCGGCAGCGTGGCGGCAGCGGCTGGGCGCGCGGACGCAGATGGAGAACCTGAACGACCTGCCGCTGATCAGCATGACCGATGCCAGTACGGCGATGAAATACATGAGCGCGGCCTTCCTGCAACGGGGCGTGGTGTTCCGCCCCAAGCTGCAGCTGGACCAGATCGGCACCATCGCGGGCTTCGTCAAGCAGGGGCTGGGCATTGCCGTGCTGCCGTACCTGGGCATCATGCCTTTGCTGTCGCTCAAGGGCATGTCGGTGACGGAGATCGTGGACGGACCGGTGCGGTCGGTGGGCATCGTCAGCCGCAAGGCGTCCACCGCGTCGGGCATCGCCAGCCAGGCCATGGCTGAAGTACGCACCGTCGCGGATCGCCTGATCCAGCAGGCGCCGGAATGGATCTGGCCGCCGGGCGGCGCCTAGCGAATACCGTTACCCGGTTGTCCCGCTACTTGAAGGCCGCCATCCAGTACCCGGGCGGATCTGTTTCACCACGTTTCCGGCTGCGGCCCGGCCTGGCCGATTCGTCAGCACCTGATGGAAGTCCTGCTGCGGATGCCATTCCGCTGCAGCCGCGCCGAATGGCTCACGCGACGACTGCACGCCACGACTGCAGGCCCTTACGTTGCGGATATAGACCGCGACGCCGTCATGCCGCTAGCCCCCGTGCCCAGCGGCCGTTTCACCGGGGTGCCGGCGCCCGCCGCGTCTTGCCATGGCCCATGCTTCGCGCGTCAGCCGGTAGAGCACATGCCGTTCAAGCCGATGGCCGGGCGGCAGCGCGGGATGATCGAAATCGCCGGCGGCGTCATGGTGCATGCCCAGCCGCTGCATCACACGTTCGGAACGCCGGTTGATGGCCGCCGTGAACGATACGATCTCGTCGATCTGCAGGACATCGAATCCATAGGCCAGCGATGCCCGTGCCGCTTCCGTGGCATAGCCTTGCCCCCAATGGTCATGGGTCAGGCGCCAGCCAATCTCCACGCGGGGGCCGAAGGGCGTCTGCCATGCCGGAATGCTGAGTCCCGTAAAGCCGATGAAGGTGCTGGCCCCCGACGGTTCCTTCCGCGCCAGCGCCCACAGGCCGAAGCCATGCTGCGCGTGATGGGCCACGATGCGGTCGAACAGCGCATCGCTTTGCACATCGGTCAAAGTGGATGGAAAGCATGCCATGACGCGCGGATCGGCATTCATGGCACGAAACGGCGCACGATCTGCCTCGCACCAGGCCCGCAGCAGCAGCCGCGCCGTCGGCGCCGGCCCCTGCACGGTCATCGGGAATGCACCTTGAAGGCGTCGCCCTGCATCCCGGCGCGATCCACGGCCGCGATGCGATTGCGGCCGTTGTCCTTGGCGTGGTAAAGCTGTGCGTCGATCAGGTTCAGGAAGGCCGTGGCGTCGCTGCGGTCGTTCGGCACCATCGTGCCCACGCCAAAGCTGGCCGTCACGCGCTGATCGTAGGGCGAGCGCAGATGAGGGATGGCCGCCGCCGCAATCAGCTCGCGGCAACGTTCGGCCACTTTCACGGCCGTATCGGCATCGGTATTGCCGAGCACCATCGCAAATTCTTCGCCGCCAAAGCGGCCCAGGAAATGATGCTCGCCCAGCGCGTCGCGCAGCACCGACGCAATCTGCTTCAGGCAGCCATCGCCCTGCACGTGGCCGTAGTAGTCGTTGAAGGACTTGAAGAAGTCGATGTCCATGATGATCAGCGACAACGGCATGCCCGTCACCGCCGCCGCATCCCATTCCGCCTGCAGGACGGCATCGAACTTGCGGCGATTGCCCACGCCGGTCAGGCCGTCGGTGAACGACAGGCGCTCCAGTTCCTGCTGCAGCTGGGCCAGCATCTCCTCGGTGCGCTTGCGCTCGCTGATGTCGAACATGAAGCCGACCAGCGAATCGACCTCGCCCTTCGCGTTGCGCACCACGTGGACAACGTCGCGCAGCCACACGTAGCCGCCATCGCGCGTCAGCGCGCGATAGTCCGCCTCGTGATCCGTGCCGGCCTGTGACTGCGCCACGCAGAAATTGACCACCTGCTCCCGGTCATCGGGATGCATGCGGTCGGCCCAGTCGTTGACGGTCTTCCATGTCGACGGTGCCCAGCCCAGCAGCGTTTCGATCTGCGGGCCGATATAGGCAAACTCCATCGTCGCCCAGTCGATCTTCCAGGGAATGGCCTTCGTCGATTCGAGCAGCGTGCGGTAGACGGCGTGGTCGTCCTCGCCAGGCGCATGCCCCGGCGGCGCAAGCGATTGCTCATGGCGCACGAACGCGGCCTTGAGGACGCTGCTGGCGGGGTCGTTGGCGGGATGTGGATGGTCGTCCTGCGCGGCGGTCATGACTTGATCGGATGACAGAGGAGAAACTGAAGGCGGCTATGATGGCACGAACACGAAAAGGAAAGGAGACACCCATGCTGGAACTGCGCCCCACGTGCGAACACTGCAACACCGCGCTGCCGCCGGCCTCCACGCAGGCCCGCATCTGCAGCTTCGAATGCACGTTCTGCGCCGATTGCGTGGACAACGTGCTCGGCAACGTCTGCCCCAACTGCGGCGGCGGCTTCACGGCGCGCCCCATTCGCCCGTCGCGCGACTGGAAGAACGGCAACACCGTGGGCAAATACCCGCCGTCCGCCACGATGAAGCACCGCCCGGTGGACGCGGCCACACACGAGGCGTTCGCGGCCAACATTCTCGGCGTCGCACCGCAGGATCGGTAGCACCCGCTGCCGCCCCTGCCCGGATCGCAGTACCTCGGCCATGAGCGGCATCCCGCGCCGCTTGACAATCTCCCGCCTTTCGGCGCAGCATTAACGGAACAACGTTCTAAACAATAGAACGACAAGATTCCAGATGCTGCAGGAGACTCCATGACACGCCGCGCCTTCCTGGGTGCCGTTGCGCTGGCCGCCGCCAGTGCAACGGTGGCCCCTATCCACGCCATTGCCGCCGAAACCTTCCCGTCCAGGCCGATCACCGTGATCGTGCCGTACGCCGTGGGCGGCTCGGCCGACCTGATCACCCGCCTGGTCACCACGGGCATGAGCGCCAATGGCACCAGCACGGTGGTGGACAACCGTACCGGCGGGGGCGGCGTGATCGGCTGGAGCACGGCGGCGCGTGCCAATCCGGACGGCTACACGCTGCTGACCATGGAGATGTCATACGCCATCGCGGCCACGCTGCAGCCCAAGCTGCTGCCGTTCGACCCGAAAACCGCCTTCCGTCATATTTCCGTCGTCGCATCGGTCCCGCACGTGCTCGTAGTCAATCCCAACGTGCCCGCCAAGACCGTGCAGGAGTTCATCGCACTGGCCAAGGCCAATCCGGGCAAGTACTACTACGGTTCGGGCGGCAACGGCACCAATACCCATCTGGGTGGCGCGCTGTTCAACAGCGTGGCCGGCACCAACCTGGTTCACGTGCCGTATCGCGGCGCCGGGGCCGCGCTGCAGGACGTCATGGGCGGCCAGATCCAGGCGCTGATCACGTCACTGCCGACGGCACTGCAATACATCAAGAGCGGCAAGCTGCGTGCGCTGATGCTGGCCAACGATGTGCGCTCGCCCGTGCTGCCCGACGTGCCTGCCGCGCCTGAAGTGGGCATGCCAAAGATGGTGATGAAATACTGGGTGGCGTTTTCGGCCCCGGCCGGCACGCCGCAGCCCGTGATAGACCGCCTGAACAAGGACATCGTGGCCGCCGTCAACACGCCCGAAGTCAGGAAGCAGTTGCAATCGCAAGGCCTGGACCCGGAAGGCAGCACCCCCGCGCAGGCGGCCAAACTGGTCGACGACGAGATCAAACGCTGGGCCGCCGTGATCAAGGCCGCCAACATCAAGGCAGACTGACATCGCCATGTGGAACTTCAACTTCACGCCACCGCAGATCATTGAAGCGCGCGTGCTGACGCGCATGCCGGACCCACTGCGGCTGCCCCAGCGCAGCGCGTGGGCCGACGCGAACAAGCCCGGACAGATCGCCGACAGCTTCCTGGAAGGCCCGACCTTCGACCGCGACGGCAACCTGTACCTGACCGATATCCCGCACGGCCGGCTGTTCCGCATCACACCTGACCTGCAATGGCAACTCGTCGGCGATACCGGCGGCTGGCCGAACGGCATCGCGCTGCATCGCGACGGCAGCCTGTGGATTGCCGACTATCGTCGCGGCATCCTGCGAATGACGCCTGGCCAGGGCGATGTCGAAGTGGTGCTGGGCCATCGCAATTCGGAAAGCTTCAAGGGCGTCAACGACCTGACGTTCGATGCGCAGGGCAACCTGTATTTCACCGATCAGGGCCAGACCGGCCTGCATGACCCGTCGGGCCGCGTCTACCGCCTGCGTCCATCCGGCCAGCTGGACCTGCTGCTGTCCAACGTGCCGAGCCCCAACGGCATCGTCATCGATCCGTCAGGCCGCTTCCTGTTCGTGGCCGCCACCCGCGGCAACGCGGTATGGCGCATGCCGCTGCTGCCGGACGGTTCGGTGTCGAAGGCCGGCGCCTTCCAGACCTTCTTCGGCACCAGCGGCCCAGACGGTCTGGCGATGGATGCCGACGGCCGGCTGGTCGTGGCGCACGCCAGTCTGGGCGGTGCGTTTGTCATCGACGCGCACGGCTGGTGTACCCATTTTGTGCGCAGCCCGCTGGGCGGCACGGTGACCAACGTGGCGTTCCGGCCCGGCACGAACCGCCTGGTCTTGACCGAATCGGCCAGCGGCTCCGTATTGGAAGCGGAGCTGCCAGGGGTTGGGGCGGTGTTGTTTGGGGATGGCGCGAAGGCCTAGCGCTGCCGCCTGGACCACAAAAAACCCGGGTGCCGCGACGGTTCAGAACTCCACCATCGCAAAGTCTTCCTTGCCGACATCGCACTCCGGACAACGCCAGTCGTCCGGAATGTCTTCCCACCGCGTGCCGGGTGCGATGCCGTCTTCGGGCAGGCCGGCTGCCTCGTCGTAGACCCAGCCGCAGATGATGCAGACCCATTGCTTGAATTCGGCCTCGGCCGCGGTCGACGCCGGCTGCTGGTCCGGGCTGGGAGCTGCCTTCGATTCCGGCATCGCCGGCCCTTCGAGACTGAACACCAGCGGCGCGGCCGTGCCTTCGGTGGCCTGGGCGAGATGCGCCTGCAGGCGTTCGAGCAGCGCCTGCGCCTCATCGATCGACAAATCCAACCAATAGGGGTCGCCGGCGGCGTCGTTCAGGCGTTGCGGGGGAAACTGGATTTCGACGGAAGTGCCTTTCTGGTACATGCGGGGGGCTGTGAAAACTTGAGGGCGTGAGAAAGCAAACAGGCCCCATCTGGGGCCTGATCGCCAAACTTCAAGACGTCGGTGGACGCCGTGCCGCGTCCGGCTCACAGTCTCGCTGGCGTGGCCCCCACTGGCAATGCCGCACAGGCCACCCGAAACACATTGCCTTCGGGGTCTTGCAGCACCACCTGCCACTGTCCATAGTACGTGGCAAACGCCGGCTTGATCACGGTGCCGCCCAAGGCTTCAACGGACCTGCCGGCTTCGTCCACGCGTGCAGGGGTTTCCACCATGAAGGTCGCATAGGCAATGACCGGCGAGACGCATTCCGGCGCTGGACGCCGATCCGCCAATCCCAGCAGCTCATACGCCGCCGCAGCATTAAACCCCAGCTGAAACGTTGGCGTTTCCAGCGCGCGGTAGATAGCCGACTGGCTCTGTACGGCCTCCGGGAGATCGAGCATCTGCCGGTAGAACGCAAACTGCGCGTCGATATCGCGGCAGAGAAGGTTGAACCACAGCTTCATGCGGGCACCTCCGGGACATACGTCTTCCGGTACATCTCGGTCAGATGCTCTCCGGCGGTGCACGGTGCAAAGCGCGGCGTCTCGCCGTCTTGCAGGGTGCCAGGCACCGGCTCGATGCGGGCCAGGTAGTCCGGCTCGTAGAAGAACGGAATCGAATAGCGTGGCGCGCCGCCGGAGTGGACATTGCGCACGCGGTGAGGATTCGAGTGGTAGCGGCCGTTGGTCCAGCGGGGCACCATGTCGCCCAGGTTGACGACAAAGCAGCCGGGCATGGGCGTGGCCGGCACCCAGTCGCCATTCGGCATCTGGACTTCCAGCCCGCCATGCGCGTCCTGCGCCAGGATCGTTACGGCGCCCCAATCCGTATGCGCCCCCGCGCCAAAGGTCCGCGCGTCGGCATCGGCGGGATGCGCGGGATAGCGAATCATGCGCAGCGTCACCATCGGGCTTTCGCTGGTGTGGTCGAAATAGTGTTCCGGCAGATCGAGCGAGAGGGCCATCAACTGCATGAGCCTGCGCGACAGCACAAGCATCGCGTCGATATAGGCCTGGCACTGCGCCGGCGCTTGCGGCAGTTCCTGGGGCCACTGGTTATGGCCGTAGGTCTGATATCCCGCCTTCACGTAAGGGTGATCGTCCGGATAGGCCATGCCGCAGTAGAAGCTCTCCTTCAGGTCGGGCCTGGCCGCGGCATCGAGCCGTTGGTCCCCGAGGTTTTCGAAGCCGCGCATGGTGGGCGAATTGGCCATGGCCAACGCGTGCCGCGTGGCAACCGGAAGGTCGAGCAGCGCCTGGGCCAGCGAGAATTGCCGGGCGACCATTTCCGCCGCCACGCCGTGATTGCGGACATAAAAGAAGCCCGACGACATGGCTGCCGCACGGAATGTCTGCGCCACCTCGGCGCTGCGCGCTCCACCGGGGAGCAACGCATCGGTGAGATCGATGACAGGAATCGACATGGGCGCTCCGCGTCAGGCCTTGAGCTTGCGATCCGCCGCCGACGGCAGGAACTGATCGGTCCAGATATCGCTGACGGTCATGCCCGGCTTGATCCCGAACGCGCCCACCGTCTCGTCCACCGTGGCTTGGAGCCGCGGCTGCGTGGCCGCGCCCCATCCGTCGCGCAGCGTATCGGGCGTCCGCATTGCACGGTCGACGATCAGCTTCAGACGCTCGAACTCCAGCGTCTGGTCGGCCAGCGGCTCCCGGGCCTTGACCGCCGCCGCGCCGGCCTTCGGATCCGCCATGGCTTCGATCCAGCCGCGCGTCGACGCCTTGACGAACGCCTTCATGGCCTCGGGCTGTTCCGCCATGCTTCTGCGATTGGCCACCAGACCGTTGCCATACGATTTCATGCCGTAGTCCGAAAAGCGGAACACCGTCAGCTTCTCCGGCCCCATGCCCCGCGCCTTCAGGTTCAGCAGGCCCGTAAAGTAGAAGTAGGCGGCGGCGTCGAAGTCCCCTTTCACAAAGCGCGTGTCGCCAATGTCCGGGGTCACGCTTTCCCACTTGACCGTCGACGGATCGAAGCCCTGCGCCTTGGCAAACACCGGAAACAGCTTGCGCGACGCATTGAACGGCTGGCCGAGAATTGACTTTCCGGCCAGGTCGCCCGGCTTGACGATGCCGCCGCCCTTGCGCACGATCACCGCGTTCGGGTTCAGGTCGTACTGGATGGCCACCGCCTTCAGGGCGGAAGCCGGGTTGGCCGCGTTGAATTCAATCATCGCCGCCAGGTCGGCCGATGCACAGTCGTAGGCGCCGCCGGCAACCAGCCTGATAGCCGACGCCGACCCGTTGCCGGTATCGATCACGACATCGAGTCCGGCGTCCTTGTAGTACCCACGCTGCAGCGCCAGCAGGAAGCCCGCGCCCGAGGCTTCCACCTTCCAGCCAAGGTTGAACTTGAACTTCTGCAGCGAACCGCTGGCACGCACGACGGCAGGCGCGGCGAACAGCGAGGAAATGGCGGTGGCGCCAGTGGCGCGCAGGAAGGAACGACGGCGCATGGAGAGCTCCGGAAAAAGATGCGTGGGCACATTGGCGAGCAATTTCCGGGCGGCGCGGGGCCGCTGAACGCTTCTACTCTCCGGTGTCCTGTTGAGCAGGTTCCGTGCCACCCGCATTCACGGATTTGGCGCGCGGATTGCACCGCGATGCGCCAATACGCATGCCGGCATGCGCCGGGACGGCGCAACCGCTTGCCCTGTGGCGCATTAGGCAGTACCTTGTGGCGCCATGACAGCCCCCTCCCCTGCCCCCACCCCTTCCGCCCCGCGCATCGCGGTGATTGGCGCCGGCATCGTCGGCAGTTGTATCGCGCTCACGCTGCGCAAGCGTGGCGCCACGGTGACGCTGATGGACCGGGAGGGGCCGGCCAGTGGTTGCAGCTTTGGCAACTCGGGGGCGATCAGCGTCAGTTCCATCGCGCCGCTGGCCATGCCGGGCGTGCTGGCGTCGGTGCCCAAGATGCTCGTCGATCCGGACAGCCCGCTGCGGCTGCCGCTCAGCTATCTGCCTGCCGCCATGCCATGGCTCACACGCTTCGTACTGTCTGCCGCCCCGCAGCGCGTCGAACGCGCGGCCGCCGCGCTGGCGGCGCTGCATGCGGGCGCCGTGGACAAGCACGAGGCGCTGACACACGAAATCGGCGTGCCTGAGCTGTTCATGCGCCGCGGCCACCTGCATCTGTATCCCAGCGCCGCGGCCCTGCAGGCCGATAGCGCGGCATGGCAACTGCGGCAGCGGTTCGGCTTCCGCTTCGAGACGCTCGATCGCGCCGGCATCGATGCGCTGGAGCCCGGCGTGGCGGCGCGCTATCAGGCGGCGATCTACCTGCCCGATCACGGCACGATCCTGAACCCGGCGCGCTATACCCGTGCGATTGCCGATGCGTTCGTGTCGCGCGGCGGCCAGCTGGTGCGTGACGATATCCAGCGGATGACCTCGGGCGCCGATGGCTGGACGCTGCACGGGGCCAACGGCACGCATGTCGCGGACCATGTGGTGGTGGCGGCCGGCGCCTGGTCGCGTCGCCTGCTCGATCCGCTCGGCGTGCGGCTGCAGCTCGAAAGTCAGCGCGGCTACCACGTCCAGTTCACCGGCAGGCGCGATGTGGTGACGCGCACCGTTGTGCTGACCGACCACAAGATCTTCGTCACGCCAATGGAAGACGGGCTTCGGGTCGGCGGCACCGTCGAAATTGCCGGCCTGAAGCGGCCACCCGATCCGCGCCGCGCCGCCATCCTCGAAGGGATCGCGCGACAGACCTTCCAGGGCCTGTCGGACAGCACCGTCACCACCTGGATGGGCCATCGCCCCTGCATGCCCGATTCCGTGCCAGTGGTGGGCCAGGCCGCTGGCCATCGGGGCTTGTGGCTTGCCGTCGGCCACGGCCATCTGGGGCTGACCGACTCCATCCCCACCGCCGAACGCATTGCCGACGCGCTGCTTGCCGGGTGACGCTCAGGGAAATCGCTGATTCGGCCGCCGCCAACTAGTTATACAGTAGAACAATGCGGCGGCGGCGCCGGGGAGGAAACACATGAAGATCGCGATCGCCGGCGGCGGTATCGGCGGGCTCACGCTTGCCCTGCTCTGTCATCAGCAGGGGTTCGATGTCGAAGTCTGGGAGGCCAGCGAACAGCTGCGGCCGCTGGGCGTCGGCATCAATCTGCTGCCGCACGCGGTGCGAGAGCTTTCGGTGCTGGGCTTGCAGGACGATCTGGCGCGCATCGCCATCGAGACCTCTTCACTGTCCTACTACAACAAGCTCGGCCAGCAGATCTGGCATGAGCCGCGCGGGCTTGCCGCCGGCTACGACTGGCCGCAGTTTTCCGTACATCGCGGCGAGTTCCAGATGCTGCTGTTCCAGACCGCGCTTGGCCGGCTTGGCGCCGATCGCGTCCACACCGGTCACGCGCTGGAGTCGATCGCCAGCACTGGCGGCAACGGCGAGCCGGCGCGTTTCACGCTCAGGCGCCGCAGCGACGATGCCCTGGTCGAAGCCAGCGCGGACGTGCTGGTGGGCGCGGATGGCATCCACTCGGCGGTACGCCGCCATTTCTACCCGACCGGCGATGCGCCCCGGTTCTCGCGGCGTCTGCTGTGGCGCGCCACGACCGACGCCGCACCCTATCTCGACGGCCGCTCGATGTTCATGGCGGGCCATCAGGACCAGAAGTTCGTGGCCTATCCGATCTCCGAGCCGCTGCGCACGCAGGGCCGGTCGCGCATCAACTGGATTGCCGAACTGCGCGTGCCCGACGACTATCCGGACACCCCGCCGCGCAGCGACTGGAACCGCCAGGTCGACAAGTCAGTCTTCCAGGCGGCGTTCGAGCGTTGGCGTTGGGACTGGATCGACATCCCCGCGCTGATCGACGGCGCCGAAGCCATCTATGAATTCCCGATGGTCGACAAGGACCCCTTGCCGCGCTGGACCTTCGGTCGCGTCACGCTGCTGGGCGACGCGGCGCACCCGATGTATCCGATCGGTTCGAACGGCAGCGCGCAGGCGATCGTGGATGCGCGCTACCTGACCGACTGCCTGCTGGCAGAGCGCGACCTCGACTACGCGCTGCGCGAGTACGAGGCCGAGCGGCTGCCGCGCACAGCCGGCATCGTATTGCGCAACCGCATGAACGGGCCCGAGCAGGTCATGCAGTTGGCCGAAGTCCGCGCGCCCCAGGGCTTCGCGCGCATCGACGATGTCATTCCGCGCAGCGAACTCGAAGCCATTGCCCAACGCTACAAGACACTGGCCGGCTTCGGGCAGCAGCAGCTGCGGACCCGAAAGCCATAAGCCGCAAACCCTCAAAGAACAAGATCGCAGGAGACCTCGCCATGCCCCAGTTCCGTATGCCTCGCACCAGCCTTGCGCTGGGCGCCCTTGCTCTCGTTCTGGCCGCCGGCGCGGCGCAGGCCGACGTGACCGTTGGCGTCAGCATCGCGTCTACAGGACCGTCGGCGTCGCTCGGCATCCCGCAGAAGAACACCATGCCGTTCCTGCCTGCGTCGATTACCGGCGAGAAGATCCACTACATCGTCATGGACGACGGATCCGACCCGACACAGGGCACCAAGATCGCCCGCCGCTTTGTCACGGAAGACAAGGTCGACATCATTCTGGGGTCGTCCGCCGTGGCGCCTTCGATTGCGATCTCCGAAGTGGCCGATGAAAGCCAGACCGTGCAACTGGCCTTCTCGCCGATCGAACTGAAGCCCGGTCGCGGTGCGTGGACGTATCGGCTGGCACAACCGGTGCGGCTGATGGCCGATGCGGTGGCCGGCGCCGCCAGGGCGAACGGTGTGAAGACCGTCGCATTCATCGGCTTTGCCGATGCCTACGGCGAGACGTGGCTCAAGGAGTTCACCTCGGCCGCGCAGGCCAACGGCATTCGCGTGATCGCCACGGAACGCTATGCGCGCTCCGATACCAGCGTCACGGCCCAGGCGCTGAAGCTGATTGCCGCCCGCGCCGATGCCGTGCTGATTGCCGGGGCCGGCACCGGCGCCGCGCTGCCGCACACCACCTTGCGCGAGCGCGGCTATACCGGGCCGATTTACCAGACCCACGGTGCGGCCACGCGCGACCTGATCCGGATCGGCGGCAAGGCCGTGAACGGCGCGATCCTGCCGGCCGGTCCGGTCATCGTGGCCGAACAGTTGCCCGCGTCCAGCCCCGTCAAGAAGCCCGGCATGGACTACGTCACGCGCTACGAAACCCAGTATGGCCCCGAGACCCGCACCCAGTTTGGCGCGCATCCCTACGATGCCGGCCTGGTTCTGCAGCGCATCGTGCCGGTCGCGCTGAAGAAGGCCAAACCGGGCACGCCAGCGTTTCGCAAGGCCCTCAAGGACGCCCTGGAAAGCGAGCGCGACATCGTGGTGTCCCACGGCGTGCTGAACTACACCGCCGAGGACCATTTCGGATTCGACCAGCGCGGCCGCGTGCTGCTCACCATCGACAACGGCAACTGGAAGCTCGTCAAATGACCCGAGTCTCTCCGGCCATTGCGATTCCCACACTGGAACCCGTGGCTGACTTCAACCTGCAGGTAGCAGCCCCCACCGAGGTGGGCGTCACGGCGCTAGGCCAGCGGCGCGTGATCCCGATCCTGTCGGGCACGGTGCGCGGGCCGCGCCTGAACGGCCGCATCCTGCCGGGCGGCGCCGACTTCCAGCTGATCCGTCACGACGACGGCAGCGACGTCACCACCGCCGATATCGAAGCGCGATACGTGCTGGAAACCGACGACGGCGCCCGTATCTACATCGTCAATGCCGGCGTGCGCACCGGCAGCGCCACGGTGATCGCGCGGCTCAACCGGGGCGAGCAGGTAGACCCATCGGAGATCTACTTCCGTACGACGCCGCGCTTCGAGACCGCCGCGCCGCAGTATCGCTGGCTGATGCAGCACCTGTTCGTGGCAGCCGGCGCGCGCTACCCGGATCGCGTCGAGCTGCGCTATTTCCTGGTCAACTAGGCATGACGTCACCCCGCAAACAACGCGACACGCTCGCGCCCGACCCCAACGGCAGCCACTTCGAACCGCACTTGCCCAACGTCGACTACGGCGTGCTTGACTCGCTGATCGGATACGCGATCCGTCGGGCCCAGATTCGCGTCTACGAGGACTTCGTGGCATCGCTCGCCGCGTGGAACATCACGCCGCCGCGCTTTTCGGCGCTGCAGATCATCGCGCGCAATCCCGACCTGAAACTGACCGACCTGGCCCGGATCCTGGGCATTGCGCGCTCCGGTGCCGTGCTGCTCGTGGACGCGCTGGAGTCGATGGAACTGGTGAAGCGATTGCCGTCGCCCACCGACCGGCGCGCATTCGGCCTGGTGCTGACAGAGGCCGGCCGCAACACGCTGAAGGAGGCCACCGCCGCCGTATGCGCGCACGATGCGCGCATCGCGGCGGGGTTGTCCGATGCAGAGCAGACGGTGCTGAAGGGGCTGCTGGAGAAGCTCGGGCGCTAGCTACCTCGGGCGGCTGCCGTCAGGCCACCACCGGCATGCCCGCCAGCAGCTTGTCCAGCGTTACCGGATAGTCGCGCACGCGCACGCCGGTGGCGTGATACACGGCATTCACCACCGCGGCCGCCACGCCGCAGATGCCCAGCTCGCCCACGCCCTTGGCCTTCATCGGTGACGAGATCGGATCGGTCTCGTCGAGGAAGATCACTTCCTGGTGCGGGATGTCGGCATGTACCGGCACCTCGTAGCTGGCGAGGTCGTGATTGGCGAAGAAGCCCACGCGCTTGTCGACATGCAGGGCTTCCATCAGCGCCGCGCCCACACCCATCGTCATCGCCCCGATCACCTGGCTGCGCGCCGACTTCGGATTCAGGATTCGCCCTGCCGAGCATACAGCCAGCATCCGCTGTACGCGCACTTCCGCCGTAGCCAGGTCCACGGCCACTTCCACGAAGTGCCCGCCGAAGGTGGACTGCTGGTATTTCTTGTCGAGGTCGCCAAATTCGATCGAATCCTCGACCGATACCCCCGCGAACTGCGCCAGCGGCACGCTGCGTCCACCGGCGCGCACCTGTCCCTCCTCGAATACCGCCTCATCCGTCTTCAGGCCGGCGCGTTCGGCGATGGTCTGGCGCAGCTTCGCGCACGCCGCGTAGACACCGGAGGTGGAACTGTTGCCGCCCCACTGGCCGCCCGAGCCGGACGACACCGGGAAGGCCGAATCGCCAAGCCGCACCACCACGCGGTCAAGCGGCACGCCCATCATTTCCGCAGCGGTCTGCGCGATGATCGTGTAGCTGCCGGTGCCGATATCGGTCATGTCGGTTTCCACGACGACCATGCCGCTGGAATCGATCCCGGCCCGCGCGCCCGACTTGGTCACCAGATTGTTCCGGAACGCGGATGCCATGCCCATGCCGATCAGCCATTGGCCTTCGCGCATCGACCCCGGCTGCGGGTTGCGACGGCTCCAGCCGAAACGTTCCGCCCCCAGGCGCAGGCATTCCACGAAGTGGCGCTGCGAGAACGGCCGCTCAGGCTTTTCCGGATCAACCTGGGTGTCGTTGAGGATGCGGAACTGCACGGGGTCCATGCCCAGCTTCACGGCCATCTCGTCGATGGCGATTTCCAGCGCCATCAGGCCCGGGGCCTCGCCAGGCGCGCGCATCGCATTGCCTTCGGGCAGGTCCAGCGTCGCGAGCCGCATCGATGTCATGCGGTTGGCGCCCGCATAGAGCAGGCGCGTCTGCATCACGGCGGTCTCGGGCTCGCCGCCTTCGAGATCGCCAGACCAGCTCTCGTGGCCAATGGCCGTGATCCGGCCGTCTCGATTCGCACCAATGCGGATGCGCTGGATCGTCGCGGGCCGGTGCGTGGTGTTGTTCGGCATCTGCGGCCGCGTCAGCGCCACCTTGACTGGCCGGTGTACGGCGCGCGCGCCCAGCACGGCCAGCAGCGATTCGGCGCGCAGGAAGAGCTTGCCGCCGAAGCCGCCGCCGATGAACGGCGAGACGATGCGTACCTTTTCCTTCGGGATGCCCAGCGTGGTCGCCATATCCTCGTGAGCCCACGCCACCATCTGGTTCGATGTCCAGATCGTGACCTCGTCGCCGGACCACGCCGCCATCGACGCATGCGGCTCCATCATGCAATGCGACTGATCGGGCGTGGTGTAGCGGGCATCCAGCTGCACGGCGGCAGCCGCAAACGCGCCAGCGAAATCGCCGACCGCCGTATCGGGCGTCGCGTCCTTCTTTGGCTTGGTGGCAAAGCAGCACGCCTCCTCCAGGTCGAACCGGCCTTTCTCGGGCGCGTAGTCCACGCGAATCAACTGCGCGGCGGCACGTGCCTGCTCGAACGTGTCGGCTACCACCAGCGCGATGGCCTGGTGATAGTGCTGGATTTCGGCCCCGCCCAGCAGTTTGGCGGTATTGCGCTTGGCCTTGCCCAGTTTGCCGGCATTCTGCGCGGTAACGATGGCCAGCACGCCCGGCGCGCGGCGCGCATCGTCCAGATGCATGGCCCGGATGCGGCCCTTGCCGATGCCGGCGCCCACGACGTAGCCGTAGGCGGGGTTCGGCGCCACGTCATGCCATTCATAGGCATAGGTGGCCGTGCCAGTGGTCTTGCGCGCGCCGTCGATACGGTCCACCGGCTGACCGACCACGCGGCCCGTGTCGATGGGATTGGTAGTGGCGGGTGTGTCGAATTTCATGGCTTGACCCCGTTTGCCTGCGTCATCACGGCGGCCAGCGTCCGCCGCACCAGTTGCACCTTGAACGCGTTGTCGGCCTGCGGCGTGGCGCCGTCCAGCAGCCGCTGCGTGACGGCCGTGGGCCCGTGCGGCAGTTCCGCATCGGCGGCATCCACGCGCCATGGTTTGTGGGCCACGCCACCGAGCGCCACGCGTCCGGTGCCGTCCGGCTGCAGGATCGCGGCCACGGAGACCAGTGCAAACGCGTACGAGGCCCGGTCGCGCACCTTGCGATATAGCTGCGCGCCGCCTACCGGCGGCGGCAGCGTCACCGCCGTAATCAGCTCGCCAGGTTCCAGCGCCGTTTCGATGTGTGGCGTATTGCCTGGCAGACGATGGAAATCGGCGATCGGGATCACGCGGTGCTGCCCGCCGGGGCGAACCGTCTCCACACTGGCATCGAGCACACGCATGGCCACTGCCATATCGCTGGGATGCGTGGCTATGCAGGCGTTGCTGCCGCCGATCACGGCCAGTTGACGGCTGAAGCCGCCAATCGCCGCGCAGCCGCTGCCCGGCTGGCGCTTGTTGCACGGCTGGGCCGTGTCGTAGAAGTAGGGGCACCGCGTGCGCTGCAGCAGGTTGCCCGCCGTGGTGGCGCGGTTGCGCAACTGGCCAGACGCGCCCGCCAGCAGCGCGCGCGACAGTACGCCGTAATCGCGCCGCACGCGCGCATCCGCAGCCAGGTCGGTATTGCGCACCAGCGCGCCGATACGCAGGCCCCCTTGCTGCGACGGCTCTATCTTGTCCAGCGCCAGACCATTCACGTCGATCAGATGCGTTGGCGTTTCGATGCCGAGCTTCATCAGGTCGAGCAGGTTGGTACCTCCGGCGATGAAGCGGGCACCGGGCGTCTTCATGGCTGCCGCCGCCGCGTCCGCCGGCGTGGTCACGCGCTCGTAGGTGAACGGGTTCATGTCTGGCTCCCCGCGACCTCGGTGATGGCGTCGAGGATGTTCGAGTACGCGCCGCAGCGGCAGATATTGCCGCTCATCCGCTCCCGGATCTCACCGGGCGACAGATGCGGCCGCGTGTTCAGGTCGGGCGTGACATGGCTCGGGATGCCCGCGCGCACCTCGTCGAGCACGGCAACGGCCGAACAGATCTGGCCGGGCGTGCAATAGCCGCACTGGTAGCCGTCATGCTTGACGAAGGCCACCTGCATCGGATGCATGTTGTTCGGCGTGCCTAGCCCTTCCACGGTGGTGATTCTGGCACCCTCGTGCATGACGGCGAGGGTCAGGCAGGAATTGAGGCGCCGGCCGTCGACGATCACCGTGCAGGCGCCGCACTGGCCGTGGTCGCAGCCCTTCTTGGTGCCGGACAGGTGCAGGTGCTCGCGCAGTGCGTCGAGCAGCGTGGTGCGCGTGTCCAGCGTCAGTGAGCGCGGCTGCCCATTGACGATGAACGATACGTTTGACGCCACCGGCTTGAGGGCGCCGGGGCTGACCCGGGATGGCGGGGCGGTGGCGGCGCCGGCGGGCAAGGCGGCGGCGCTGACCGACGCCGCGCCTGCCATCACGAATTCCCGCCGCGAAAGCTTGATGTCGCTGAATTCTTCCATGTCGTTGGATCCTTTCTGGCTGACAGATGACGGACAGAGGACGGCAACGTGGCGGGACTTGCACGTAGGAATTACATGGCGCCAGCGGACATGGCAGACACAATGCCGCCGGGGATACGCAAAGGGATACCGCGCAGCGGACAAATGTCGCGCTTGCCGCACGTTGCTTGGGCGGAAAGGCGCAGGAAGCGTGCCACCGGCCGCATCGGGACGGTGGCAAGGGGGAATGCAGGGAAGTCCACGGAAGTATCGGCGTGGATCAGCCGGCCCGGAAAAAGCCGTGGTGGCCGTGGTGGCCGTGGTGGCCGTGGTGGCCGTGGTGGCCGTGGTGGCCGTGGTGGCCGTGGTGGCCGTGGTGGCCGTGGTGGCCGTAGTGGCCGTGGCGGCCGTGGCGCTCAGCGGTAGCTGACGGTCACCTCATTGCTGCGGCCCTGGAGCATTGGCGTGAGGCCGCCCTGGCCCGGTACGCGATAGGCAAAGACAAAGCCCTTGGTGGCATCGTCGCCGACGAAGGCATCGGTCTTGCCCTCGGCGCCGGCCAGCAGCACGCAACGGTCGGCATTGCACAGGTACGCCTGCATGTCCACGGGCGGGGTGCGCGTGAAGCTGTAGCGCCAGCGTACCGACGTGATGCGGCCCATGGCCTGCGGCATCGTTGCCAGCGGCATCACAGGCGAAGACAGTGCGCGCTGTCCCTTGTTCGTGATCTGCGGCCCCACCGACGATGCCGTCCACGCAAAGCGCGAGCCGGTCAGTTCATAGGTGGCCTTCGTGAAGACCGGCGCGTAAGTTTGCGCGTGGGCCGCCGCCGGACCCATCGCGCACGCCGCGGCCAGGACCAGGGCGCGCCGCATCACAGCATCCCGCGCAGCTGGGTGCGCAGGCGCCCGATGGCCTGGCTGCGGATCTGGCACACGCGCGATTCCGTCACTTCCAGCACCGCGCCGATTTCGCGCAGGTTCAGTTCCTGGTCGTAGCACAGCGACAGCACCAGCTTTTCGCGCTCGGGCAGCTTGTCGATGGCGCGGATCAGCGCCTCGCGCATGCCCGATTCCATCAGCACGGTCAGCGGGTTGCCGTCGTCGGTGACGCCCAGGTGGCGATCGAGGAAGTCTTCCTCGCCCGAGCGTTCGAAGTCTTCATAGTGCAGCAGCTGGCAGCCGTAGACCTCGTTCAGCAGCTCCTGGTATTCCTCGAGCGGCATTTCCAGTTCCTTGGCCACCTCCGAATCGATCGGCGTGCGGCCAAGCTTCTGCTCCAGCTGACGCTGCGTACGCTCGATCTTGCGCGTGAACTGGCGCAGGCTGCGCGATTGCCAGTCGTTGGCACGCACCTCGTCGAGCATGGCGCCGCGAATGCGCTGGCTTGCGTAGGTCTCGAACCGGGCGCCATGGTTGTCTTCATAGCGTTTGGCAGCGTCGAGCAGGCCGATCATGCCGGCCTGTATCAGGTCGTCGATCTGTACGCTGGCGGGCAGCTTGGCCGCCAGCTGCAGCGCGATGCGCCGCACCAGTGGCGCGTGTGACTTGACCACGTCGGCCTGCTCGAGCTTTCCCTGAATCGTATACATGGTGGAACTCTCGTTAAATGCTTACTGTTTGTGCCAGCGCCGGAGAGGCTGAAAATCGGCGGCTGGCAGGCTGAGTTTCCGGTCTTGTCGAGACTTCTTGTTCTTCGCGTTTATGCGGCAACGGCCGAGGCCATTCCCAGGGGCGATGGTTCGTGACGCAGCGGCCAAGCGCCGATACCGCTGGCGATGTGCCGCAATGCACCGGTGGCCGCAGCGGCGGGATACGCCTCCACCACGCACCGCCCAAGCTGGAGCGCACGCGCCACCAGCGGGTCCATCGGCAGGTACCCTGCCAGGCTGGCCTCCACGCCCAGGTACTGGCTCGCCGTGCGGGCCAGGTTGCGCGCGAGCGCCGTGACCGTCCCCTCAGCGGCCGCCAGATTGACGACCAGCTGGAAGTGACGGCATGCGTATTCGTGATGCAGCCGCTTGATGCATGCATAGGCGGCGGTGATCGACGTGGCCTCCGGGCGCATGACGATCACGAAGTTGTGGGCCATGCCCGCCAGTGGCGACAGCGCCCCGGTGACGTCCCGCCGCGTGTCGATCAGCATCGAGCGCACGTCAGGCAATCGCGCCGCCAGCCCACGCTCGTCGGGACGGACGGTGATCGGGCCCGCCTGCAGCACGGCAATGCCGCTGGCACCGCGCGTGCCGGCCGCGGCGGCCAGCGCTGCCCGGCCATCGAGCACATCAGCCAGCGTGGCTGCCGGCGCGGCGCCAGCGAGCCGCATCGCCCGGGCGCCGTACATGTCTTCGTCCGCCAGCAGCACGCGCTCGCCCTGCATCGACAGCGCGTTGGCCAGACCCAGCGCCACCGTGGTCGTGCCGACGCCCTGTTCCGCCCCTACCACGGCGATCCGCCGCGTCACGCGCGGTGCCAGCAGGCGGCGCAGGCTTTCGGCCTGATCGGTGGCCATCGTGTTCAACACTTACTCCCCGGCGGCCGCAAGCTGCGGCGTGGCGTCGATGGTATCCAGCGCGTCCATGGTGTCCATGGCCGCCATTGCGTGCATGGCCGACGCGGCCGGCTCCGGCGCGTCGGTCATCGTCGGCGCAGCAGCCGCCATGCCACGGCCCGGATAGTTTTCAAGCACGTCCAGCAGTGCCAGCAAACGGCCCATGCCTTCGTTGAGCACGGCACCCGGCACCGGCGCATTGACGCGTGCCGAAGCCCGGCCGGCCAGGCGCGACAGGAACGCCGGCGCCGTGGGCGTGGGCGTGTGTTGCAGGCGCAGCGCGGTCAGGCCCAGCTGTACCGCCACCATGCCGGCGCACAGCGACGCGTCGGCATCGCCTTCCTGAGCGAAGTGCTCGATGGCGTGGCGCAGCGTGCGGAACTGTTCTTCGGCGGCAACCGTCCAGTGCGACCAGCGTGCCACCTGCGCGGCATCGCCGGCCAGCGCCGGATCGCACAGCACATATTCGACCGACAGCGTGTCGCCGGTTTCGTGGTCGATCATGCGCGACACCACCAAGCAGGCCTCGATGCCGGCTTCGGCGGCATTGCCACGGCCGCGCGCGGCGGTGCGCACCTGGCCTTCGGGAATGCGGACCGTGCAGTGCGCCAGCCAGTGCGCGGCGGCGCGGTCGCGGCAGGTCACGTCGCCCACGGCATGGAACGTCAGCGTATCGGCAACGGTGTCGAGCTTGTTGGCCAGGCCCTCTGCAATGACTCGCGTGGTCTTGCGCGTGCCGGCGATCCAGCGTTCGCCCAGCTGCTGCCAGCGTGCCAGCGTGGCCGGGCTCGGCAGTGACGTGTTCAGGTTCACCACGGTCCGGGCGGCGGCCAGCGTGGCACGCACGGTGGCGGCTTCGGCATCGGCCTCGGCTTCGGCCAGGGACTGACGGGCGCGGCCCGCCGGCACGACGGTGCTGGCCAGCGGCATGCCGTCACGGTCGGCCAGCCACAGTGTGTGCTGCATCATCTGCGGCGCGCGTCGGCCCTGCACGGTCTGCGCCACGCTCTGCGTGACGGCCAGCACATAGCGGTCGCACGCGCGGCTGGCGTCGCGGCACATGGCCAGGCGCACTTGCTGCACCATCGGGCGCAGCGCCGACACACCGGCCGCGCGATGCTGCCAGAGCTGGCGGGCCACGCCGAAGCCGTACTGGGCCGCGTTGAGTTCGTCGACGCAAACCCCCACCGCGTTGGCGCTGTCGGTCAGCGAGCGCAGCATGTCGTCGGCGCCACTACGTTCGACCCTGGCCGGCGCGGCGGCCTCGGCGCTGCCCGCCTGGCGGCGCGCCACGTCGGCGTCATTGAACAGCGATCCACGGCGCGGCGTCAGGAATGCGCGCTCGACCAGCGCGCCGGCCTGTGCCAGTTCCAGGTGTTCGGGCACGCGCTGGCCGGTAGACGCGTAGAACACGGGCAGGCGATGGCGGATCACCACGTCGAGCACCGATCCCAGGTGCGTGGCTTCGTCGAGCTTGCTGATGATGCATCCGTCGATGCCACCGGCCGCGCCGGCTGCGTCGTTGCGATAGGCATGCACCACCTCGTTGAGCGTGTCGCCGTGGGCTGCGCCGTTGAGCAGCAGCACGCGCTGCATCGGCGCCTGCACGCCGGCCAGCATGCCGATCTGGTCGGACAGGCTGCGGTCGCGCTGGCTCATGCCGACGGTGTCGATGATGACCAGGTGCTTGTCCTTCATGGCCGACAGCGCAAAGCGCAGATCGGCGGCGTCCTTCACCGCATGCACGGGCACGCCCAGGATGTCACCGTAAATGCGTAGCTGCTCATGGGCGCCGATCCGGAACCGGTCCGTCGTCAGCAGCGCCAGGCTTTGCGGCCCGTGGCGCAGCACGAAGCGCGCAGCCAGCTTGGCGGTGGTGGTGGTCTTGCCCACACCGGTCGGGCCGATCAACGCCAGCACGCCGCCCTGGGCAAACAGCGAATCCTCGTCGGTCAGCACCGGCACCTTGCTGGCCAGCTCCTGGCGGATCCAGGCCATGGCCGCCGGGCGGTCGGTGCCGACCGGCAGGCGCGACAGCAGCGTGCGCGACAGCTGGCCGGAGAAGCCTGCATTGACCATCCACTCGAACAGCGATTCACGCAGTGGATCGCCAGCAGCCACGCCGTTCGTACCTTGCGACAGCCCGGCAAACTGGCGTTCCAGCATCGAACGCATCGACGCCAGCTCACCGCGCAGGTCGCCCAGCATCGCCTCTTCCTGACCGATGCCGGCCGACAAGGCCGAGGGCGCGGACGGTGCGGTCATGGCGCCCAGCGGCATGAACGGCTCGGGGCTGGCCGGATGCAGCGCATGCAGAGACTGGAGCATTGGCAGCGGGGACGGGGACGACGGCGGCATCGGCTGCGACAGCGAAGGCGGCAGCGCGGACGGCTGGTACATCTGCGCGCCAGCGCTCACGGCGCCCAGGTCCGCGTCGCGCATCGCCACGATTTCCACGCCGCCCTCGATGGAGCGGTTGGAGAGCACCACGGCGTCGGGGCCCATGGCCTCGCGCACCTTGCGCATCGCTTCGCGGCCGTTGGCCGCCACAAACTTTGCCACGCTCATTGTTCAGTCCTCACGCTGCGCCGCCGATCATGGCGGTGATGCGAATGTTGCGGTTGTCCGGTACTTCGGCGTGCGACAGCACCTTCAGCTGCGGCAGCGTGCGGCGCAGGAAGCGCGCCATCAGCGGTCGCATCGGGGGCGGCACCAGCAGCACCGGATCCAGGCCCAGCTGTTCCTGGCGCACCACGGCGCCCTGTGCCTGCTGCAGCAGCGCATCGGCCAGGCCCGGCTCGATGCCGCCGCCGTTGGCCAGCGCCTGCGTCAGCACACGTTCCAGGCCCGCGTCCAGGCCGATCACCTGCATGTCGGCGTTGTTGGGGAACAGCTGCTGCGTGATCGCGCGGCCCAGCGACACGCGCACCAGCGTGGTCAGCTCGGCCGGATCGTTGATCTTCGGGGCGTTGTCGGCCACCACATCCAGGATGGTGCGCATGTCGCGGATGGCCACACCTTCGTCGAGCAGGTTCTGCAGTACCTTCTGCAGGCCGGTCAGCGAGATCGTCTTCGGCACCAGATCCTCGGTCAGCTTCGGGGCTTCCTTGGTGATGCGGTCCAGCAGCGCCTGCACTTCCTGGCGTCCCAGCAGTTCCGATGCATGCATCTGGATCAGGTGGTTCAGGTGCGTGGCCACCACGGTGCTGGCATCCACCACCGTGTAGCCGTAGGCCTGCGCCTGCTCCTTGAGTGCGGCATCGATCCACACGGCCGGCAGACCGAAAGCGGGGTCGCGCGTGGCGGCGCCGGGCAGCGTACCGCTGACCTGGCCCGGGTTGATGGCCATCCACTGGCCCGGATTGGCCTCGCCGCTGCCGATCTCCACGCCCTTGAGCGTGATGCGGTACGCGTTGGGCTTCAGTTCGAGGTTGTCCCGGATATGTACCACCGGCACCAGAAAGCCGATGTCCTGCGCCATCTTCTTGCGGATGCTCTTGATGCGGCCCAGCAGTTCGCCGTTCTGCGCGCGATCCACCAGGGTAATGAGGCGATAGCCCACTTCCATGCCCAGCGGGTCGACCATCGTCACGTCTTCCCACGTGGCTTCGGCAACTTCGGCCTGCACGGCCGGGCTGCGCTCTTCCTGGGCCTTGGTTTCGGTGGCCTTGACCTCGCGGCGCATCTGATAGCGGCCGAACCAGATCAGGCCGCCGGCGAGCAGCAGGAAGGCAAAGTGCGGCATGCCCGGGATCAGGCCCATCGTGCCGATGATGGCGGCGGTGATGAACATCACGCGCGGGTTCGAGAACAGCTGGCCGGTCAGCTGCTGGCCGACGTCCTGCTCGTTCGACACGCGCGACACGATCACACCGGCGGCCGTGGAGATCACCAGCGCCGGGATCTGCGCCACCAGGCCGTCACCGATCGTCAGCAGCGTGTAGTTGTGAACGGCGGTGCCGAAGTCCAGGTCGTGCTGCACCATGCCCACGACCATGCCGGCCGCCACGTTGATGAACATGATCAGCAGGCCGGCGATGGCATCGCCGCGCACGAACTTCGACGCGCCGTCCATGGCACCGTAGAAGTCCGATTCCTGTGCCACTTCGGAGCGGCGCTTGCGGGCGCCTTCCTCGTTGATCAGGCCGGCGTTCAGGTCGGCGTCGATGGCCATCTGCTTGCCGGGCATGGCATCGAGCATGAAGCGCGCGCCAACTTCGGCGATACGGCCCGCGCCCTTGGTAATCACCATGAAGTTGATCACGACCAGGATCGCGAACACCACGATACCGACCGCGAAGTTGCCGCCCACCAGGAAGTGGCCGAAGGCCTCGATCACCTTGCCGGCGGCATCGGGGCCGGTATGGCCTTCGAGCAGCACCACGCGGGTGGACGCCACGTTCAGCGACAGGCGCAGCAGCGTGGAGAACAGCAGCACGGCCGGGAAGGCGGCAAAGTCCAGCGGGCGCTGGGTGTACATGCCCACCAGCAGCACCATGATCGACAGCGCGATGTTGAAGGTGAAGAGCAGGTCCAGGATGAACGCCGGCAGCGGCAGGATCATCATGCCGAGGATCATGACGATCAGCAGCGGGCCAGCCAGCGCCTTCATCTGGGCGCCACCCCGCAGTGCGGGCATGTTGAAAAGGTTGGTCAGTGCGTTCATGCGCGGCTTTCCGGTACGGCAAGTTCATCCGGCACCAGCAGTTCGGTCGGCGAATCGGGCTGCGGACCGTAGCTGTAGTGCCAGTTCTTCAATTGATAAACCCAGGCCAGGACCTCGGCCACGGCGGTATACAGGCCCGCAGGGATTTCGTGGCCCAGTTCCACATGCCGGTGCAGCGCCCGCGCCAGCGGCGGGGCGGACAGCACCGGCACGCGATGCTCGTTGGCCAGCTCGCGGATGCGAGCCGCCACTTCGTCGGCGCCCTTTGCCACGACGCGCGGCGCGTTCCAGCGCGCGCCTTCGTCGTATTTCAGCGCCACGGCGAAGTGGGTGGGGTTGGTCACCACCACGTCGGCCTTGGGCACCTCGGACATCATCCGGCGCCGCGCAATGGCCCGCTGCTGCTGGCGGATACGGGCCTTGATGTGCGGATCGCCATCGGTTTCCTTCATCTCCTGCTTGACCTCTTCCTTGGTCATGCGGAGCTTCTTGTAGAACGTCCAGAGCTGCCACGGCGTGTCGATGGCCGCCACCAGCAGCAGCGACCCGGCCACCATGCCGCACACGTACAGCACCATCTCCATCATGTGCAGCAGCGCCTCGTGGACCGGCGCATTCATCAGCGCGATGGCCTCGGGCAGCATGTGCCAGACCATCCATGCGCCCACGCAGCCCACCAGCAGCGACTTGGCGATGGCCTTGATCAGTTCCACGAGCGTGTGCGACGAGAACATGCGGCCAAGGCCCTGCAACGGCGACAGGCGCGAGAAATCGGGCGAGAACGACTTGGTCGAAAAGCTCCACCCGCCCAGCGCCAGCGGTGCGATCAGGGCCGCCACGCCAAACATCAGCAGCAGCGGAAAAAACGCCAGCAGGCTATCCCAGATCGCCATGCCGAACTGCGACAGCATGCGGTTGGTGTCGAAGGCCGTGGCCGGCTCGAAGGCCAGCGTGGCCTGCATGACCGAATTCAGCTTGCGGCCGAGCGTGCCGCCCATGACGTACAGGCCCAGCACGCCCGTCATCAGCATCACGAACGTGCCGAGCTCGCGCGAACGCACCACCTGCCCCTCCTCGCGCGCCTTTTCAAGGCGCCGGGGTGAGGCGGGTTCGGTTTTCTCGAGATCGCTTTCCTCGGACATGAATGCTCCAGTGCAAAGCGCGCGGGCGGCACTTCGTCACCGAGGATTATCAAATCCCGAGGGGCAAGGCATTGGGGGGAAAAGGCGGGGAAACAGGTGCCTGTTTCAGGAATGAGGGGGGCAGCGGAAATAACGGCCCGGGGGATGGCGATCTTTAGGGCCGGAACGCCAAATTGTGCCGATCTCGTCCGGTTCGGACGGGATCGGCACCGATGATGTCACAGATCGCGCGTGACATCCAGAACCGGCGGCGGCGCCGACGGCCCTGTACCTGTATACATACGGGGCTACATGCCACCCCGGCCGGCCGGCGGTCGCTTAGCGGACCACGTCGTCATGGTCGGTCGACACCGACAGCTCGCGCCACGCGGCCAGCTCGGCCTCCACCGCCTGGTGCTTGGCTTCGATCCGGGCCACGGCATCGGAACCCAGCGGCAGGCGCAGCGGCGGCTGCTCGCTGTCGGCCAGGCGCAGGATGGCCGCGGTCAGCTTGTTCGGGTCGCCCGGCTGTGCATGGTTGGCGCCCTTGGCAAAGACGCGCATCTGGCCCACCGTTTCGGCGTAGTCGTCGATGACGGCCTTCGTCGACACCAGCGAGTTGTCGTTGAGGAAGTCCGTGCGGAAGAAGCCCGGCTCCACGACGGTCGCGTGGATGCCAAGCGGTGCCAGTTCCTGCGACATGGCTTCCGTCAGCCCTTCCACCGCGAACTTCGACGCACCGTAGACACCCCAGCCGTAGTAGGCCGAATACCCGCCAAGCGACGAGATATTGATCACATGGCCGCTGCGCTGCTTGCGCATCTGCGGCAGCACGGCCCGCGATACGGCCAGCAGACCGAACACATTGGTGTCGAAGTTAGCCTTCGCTTCGGTTACTGCCGTTTCCTCCACGGCGCCAAGGAGCCCAAATCCGGCATTGTTGACGAGCACGTCGATACGGCCAAAGCGCTGGACACCCTGACGCACCGCCTCGACGGCGTCTTCCTCCCGGGTGACGTCAACCTTGACCGCCAGCAGGTTCGGCTGCTCGCCGAAGGCTTCGATCACTTGCTGAGGATTACGTGCCGTTGCAATCACACGATCACCGCGCTGCAGCGCGGCACGTACGATCAGCGTGCCGAAGCCACGCGACGCGCCGGTTACAAACCACACCTTGCTGCCGTTGTGTTGGGACTGGATCGATTGGGACATGACTGACTCCTGGATATTCGGATCGGTTAGCGTTCCGGAGCCGTCTTGCCTTGTCAGGTGTGCAGCGGCGCCGTTGAGACCCATGGTAGGCAGGCTGTCGCTCCCAAACAATGGTGATGTGAATTGCTCCAATAGCAACCAGAAGTTGTTAGTACGCCCACCGCTTCGACCGCATAAGCGCAGGTATTCGGCATAGCATCGGCGCAGCCGCGCCAGGCCGTCGTGCCGCGTTGAGAAGGCCACCCCAGGTAGCAAGCCCGGTCCGCAGCGTGGGTTCCACGTGCGAGCAGGCAAAAGGCGCCAATCGGGTAGCTCAGCATTCGCGATGCCTGCGGCGTGATTTCCTCTTCCAGAGCTGGATCAGTGCGCTGGCATCTTCCGCACGCTGGCGACGGTGCCGGGCCTGCAGCGATTCCCGCGCCGACCTGACCACACGCTGCAGCGCCGGGGCGATGCGTTCATCCAGCGTCTGCGCAGTGTCAACACCAGCGATCGGCATCGGGACTGTCGTGGAACCGGGGTTCCGCATTTCCACCGTGACCTCCTTCGCTTGAACACGCGAAGGTGGCTACCACCGCATCAACCGCCGCGGCCCCTTTGGACACACGTTGTGACACCGTTTCAGATTCGTCTCAATCTAGCCTGCCGGGCTCGACCTCGATGCCGAGCTGGCCGGCCATTTCCAGCACCAGGGCCTGCAGCCGTGCCACCTTGTCTTCGAGCGCGCGATGGCTGATGCGCAGGGCCTCGAATTCCGATGGCGATGCGGTGGCTTCCGCGCCGCCGCGCGGCGACGCCGCCACCGGTTCCGGCATGGCCACTTCACCGCAGAGCAGGTGCATCCAGCGGCTTTCGCGCTCGCCGGGCGCGCGGGGCAGCTTCACCACCAGCGCCGGCGAGCGTTCGACCAGTTCGTCCAGAAAGGCCTCTACCGAGGAAATGTCCGCGAAGGCATGCAGCCGTGCCGAATTCAACCGCAGTTCGGCAGCCGTTTGCGGACCGCGCAGCATCAGCGTGGACAGCAGCGCAGCGGACTGGCTCGGCACGCCCAGCACCTTGCCCAGGTTCTGCTCGAAGCGCGGCACGCGGCTGCTGCTGCCCTCGAAGACCAGGCTCAGCGACTTCAGGCCATCGATCGCGGTCAGGATCTCGGCCTCGGTCACGCTCATCACGGGCGAGCGCGCGGTTTTCTGGTTGCAGCCGGACGCCAGCGCGTTCAGCGACAGCGGGTAAGTATCGGGCACGGTGTACTGCTTTTCCAGCAAGACGGCTACCACACGCGCCTCAAGCGGCGTGAGCGTGCGCAAGGCGGGACGCGAGGGGGTGTCGGGGGTCTGGTCCATGAATGACATCGGCAGGTTGCGGGCCCGGAGGGCCGAGGCGCCCATTGAAGCGCAAGGGCGGCGGCGATGCAACCGTCACGGGCCGCCGGGCTTTGTGTCGCAATGTATCGGCCGGGTGCCCCGAGACAAACGCATACCGGGCGCGCGTCCGATGACACAACGCCGATACGCACGGCGATCACGCTACGCCCATCGTCCCGTTTCGCAAATCGGCACCCTCTGGAGAATCGTCATGAAGCTGTATGCCAACGAGGTTTCATCGGCCACATCGCGCGTACGGATTGCGCTGGCCATCAAAGGACTGGCGGTGGATGTCCAGCCCGTCACGATCTTCGGCGACGCGGCCCAGTCGCGCCAGGCGGCGTACCGTGCGATCAACCCGCAGGGGTTGGTGCCGGCACTGGAGACCGACACCGGCGAACTGGTCACCCAGTCGCTTGCCATCATCGAATACCTGGATGAACGGTTCCGCACGCCGCCGCTGCTGCCCGCCAACCCGGAAGACCGCGCGTTTTCTCGCGCCATTGCGCTGGCCATTGCCAGCGAGATCCACCCGCTGCTGCCGCCGCGTGTGGCGGCGCGGCTATCCCAGATTCCCGGCATGGATGCCGACGGCATCACCGCGTGGGCACGCCATTGGGTCGATGTCGGCCTGACCGCCGTCGAAGATCGCCTGGCCGCGCGCCGCACGGGGCCCTATGTGGCTGGCAATATGCCGACGATTGCCGACATCTACCTGTTCCCACAGGTCATCAGCGCGGCGCGCATGGGTTTCGACGTGCCGCAACGCTGGCCAAACATCGCTGAAATCGTTGGCCGCCTGCATGACATCCCCGCCTTCGCGCAGAACGCGCCGGCGCCGCGCACGTAGCGGCCGGCACGACAGGGGGCAGGCCAGCGCAGCAGCGTGGCCGCCGCCGTGCGAAGCATAAGAAACCGCGAAAACATTCGTTGGTCCGCGCCGGGGGCAAGCGTACGGTCTGGCTTTCCGCCATTGATTTCGTACGCACGCATGTCCAGCTCCCGCCGCCAATTCCTGCACGCCGCCAGCGCCGGCACGTTGTCTGCCCTGTTGCCCGCCGCCGTGCGGGCCCAACCCCGCCCGGTATTGAAGGCCGGCGAACAGAAGGGCGGCCTGCGCGCGCTGCTGGAGTCGGCCGACGCACTCAAGGGGCTGGCCTATGACATCCAGTGGACCGAATTCCCGGCTGCTGCACCGCTGGCCGAAGCGCTCAATGCAGGGGCTGTGGACAGCGGGCCCATCGGCGATGCGCCCGCCATCTTCGCGCTGGCCGCCGGTACACGCATCCGTCTGATTGGCGCCAACCGCTCGGATCCCTACGGCACCGCCGTGCTTGTGCGCCCCGATTCGCCGCTGAAGAGCGCGGCCGACCTCAAGGGCAAGCGCATCGGCACCAATCGCGGATCGATCGGTCATTTCGTCGCGCTCAAGGCGCTGGCATCGGCCGGCCTGAAACCGGAGGATGCCGACTTCCGCTTCCTGCCGCCCGCCGATGCCAAGCTGGCCCTGACCAACGGCTCGGTCGATGCGTGGTCCACCTGGGAGCCCTATACGGCGATGGCCGAAACCAGCGGCCATGCGCGCGTGCTGGTGAGCGGACGGGGGCTGTGGTCGGGCCTGAGCTATCTTGCGGCAACCGACGCCGCGCTGGCCAGCAAGCGGGCCGTGCTGGCCGACTTCCTCCAGCGCGTGGTGCGCGCGCAGGTCTGGTCGTACCAGCACGTGCCCGAGTTCTCGGCCACGCTGGCGCGCATCATCGGCATTCCGCCCGAGGCGGCGCGGCTGCAGTTCGAGCGCCGCCGCACCCAGTGGCAGCCCATCGATGCGGATGTAGTGGCCATCCAGCAGCAGACCGCCGACTTCTACCTGAAGGCGGGGCTGCTCAAGCAGCGGCTGGACGTGGCCACCACGTTCGATCGCGGCTTCGCGCTCAGCGCGTAGCCGTCGGCCTGGCCGGCCGCTTTGCCAGCAGCGGGTCGCCGACGCCGTCCACGCCCACCAGGCCGAGCACCGTGGTCAGGCCCCATTGCGCGCCTTCATGGGCATTGGTGGGGTCGAACCACTCGTCGCGCGAATGCGATCCTCCCGACTTGCCGCCGCTGCCGATGATGATGGCCGGAATGCCCAGCGCCATCGGCACGTTGGCATCGGTGCTGCCGCCGCGCAGCGACGGGGCTTCCTTGCTGTGCGCCTTGATCACGCGCACGGCCGACTGCACGATCACCGAGTCGGTGGGCGTGATGCCGGCGGGCCGGTCGCCGATCATGCGCGCCTGGTACGTGATTTCCTGCCCCTTGGCCGGCTTCCAGCGCGCATTTTCCTCGGCCACGCCTGCGGCGATCGCGTCCATGATGTGCTTCTCGGTTTCCAGCAGCGACGGCGTGCCGTTCGAGCGGATATCGATGGCCATGCGCGCGTCGCCGGCAATCGCGTTCACCGACGTGCCGCCGCCGACCGTGCCCACCGTGAACGTGGTCTTGGGGTCGGTGGGCGTCTTCACGTCGCCGATCTTGCCGATGGCGCGGCCCATCGCATGGATGGCGCTGGGCAGGCCGAAGGCCCCGAAGCTGTGGCCGCCGGGGCCCTTGAACGTCACTTCATAACGATGGCTGCCGGTACCCTGCGTCAGCACGCGTTCGCCGGTGCCCGGCTCAATGCCCACCATGCCATCGATATCGGGATGATCGCGGAACACCGCCTTCATGCCGCGCAGGTTGCCCAGCTCCTCTTCGCCGACGTTGCCGACAAAGACCAGGTCGCCGACGGTACGCACCTTGTTCTCGTTGAGCACCTTGAGCCATGACAGCAGCACGGCAAGCCCGCGCGTATCGTCGCCGATACCGGGCGCGTACAGCTTGCCGTCACGCGACTTCACCGTGACGTCGGTGCCTTCCGGAAAGACGGTATCGAGGTGGGCGGAGACCAGCAGCCGGGGGCCGTTGCCGGTGCCCTTGCGGATGCCGATGGCGTTGCCTTCGGCATCGATATGGGCATCGGTCAGGCCCAGCACCTTGAGCCGGGACACGAAATACTCGGCGCGCGCCTTTTCCTTGAAGGGCGGCGCCGGGATCTCGGTCATGGTCTTGAGTTCCGCCAGCGCGCGCGCGTCGTCGGCGCGCACGTCGGCCATCAGCTTCTGGTAAAGCGGCGCGGCTTCGAGCCGGGCATAGGCACTGTCAACGTTGGGGGAAACCTGCGGGACGGTCAGCGTCTGACCCTGGGCGATGCCGGCGAGTGCGCAAAGTGCGGCGGCAACGGAGACTGCAACGACGGTACGGCGAGCATGCATGGGGGCGACCCTCTGGCGGTAGGAAACCGTGGTTGCCCACGATTGTGCCAGCGAATGCGCCGCCATGTGACGGAAAACGCGCGTACGGCGCATCCTCGCGACAAGCCCGGGACGCACCGGCGACCTTGCCGGCGCGTCCCGTTTGCCGGGGCTCAGAAGCCCAGGCTGGCCAGCAGGTCGTCCACCTGCGACTGGTCCGACACCACGTCGGTCTTGCCTTCGGGGTTGATCTGCGGACCGTTCATGAGCGTGGGGGGCGCTTCGACGCGCCGCTCGGCCGGCACGTTGTCGATCAGCACCTGCAGCAGTTCCTGCTCCAGGGTGCGGATCATGTCCATCATCTTCTTGATCACCTGGCCGGTCAGGTCCTGGAAGTCCTGGGCCATCATGATTTCAAGCAGGTGGCTGCCGGTCGCCTTGGCCTTCTGCGGAACGTCGGTCAGGAATTCTCGTGTGTCCAGCACCAGTGCGCGGGCGTCGCCCAGCTCCACGGGTTGCGCGAACCACTCGTCCCAACGCTTGTCCAGCGCGGTGGCCTTGCTTTCCAGATCTTCCTGCAGCGGCTGCGCCAGTTCGACGGCGGTGAGCGTGCGCTCGGCCGCCTGCTCGGTCATGGCGGCAATGTAGCTCAGGCGGTCGCGTGCATCGGGAATGGCCAGGGCGGCCTTCTCGATTTCCTTGTCGAGCCCCAGCTCCCGCATGTTGTCGCGCAGCATTCGCGTCAGGTTGCCGATGCGATGGATAATCTGCTCGGCCGATTCTTGGCTGAAAGTCGGAGTCGTCGACATGTCGCGTACCTCTTCTTATTGAGCCAGCTTCTCGAAGATCTTCGTGATCTTTTCGTCCAGCGTCGCGGCGGTGAACGGCTTGACCACATAACCATTGGCGCCAGCCTGCGCGGCGGCAATGATGTTTTCCTTCTTGGCCTCGGCCGTCACCATCAGCACCGGCGTCTTGGCGATCTCGGGAATCGCACGGATCGATTGCAGCATGGTCAGGCCGTCCATGTTCGGCATGTTCCAGTCCGACACCACGAACTGGAAGCTGCCGTCCTTGACTTTTTCCAGGCCGGCGGCGCCGTCTTCGGCTTCCTCGACGTTGGTGAACCCCAGCTCCTTGAGCAGGTTGCGAATGATCCGACGCATGGTCGGGAAGTCATCGACCACGAGGATCTTGATGTTCTTGTCCACTTTACGGCTCCAAAACGGTTGCGGATGACACGGCCATCCGGTTGTTGTTGCTGATCTGACCTCTCGCGCGCGAGATCCAGGACTACACGCGCTGCGCCCGTGCGCCAAACGTGGCCAGGTGCGCCATGACGCGCTGGCTCATCTGGTTCAGGGGCACTACTTCATGCACGCCGCCGGTGGCGATAGCCTCCTTCGGCATGCCAAACACGATGCAGGACTGTTCGTCCTGCGCCAGGTTGTACGATCCGGCCTCGCGCATGCGCAGCATGCCGCGGGCGCCGTCCTTGCCCATGCCGGTCAGGATCACGCCCGTCACGTTCTTGCCGCCGTGGATCGCAGCGGAATCGAACAGCACGTCCACCGATGGACGATGCCGGTTAACCGGCGCTTCCTGCGACAGGTGCGCCACGTAGTTGGCACCGCTGCGCGCCAGCAGCAGGTGGGAGTCGCCAGGCGCGATGTACGCGTAGCCTGGCAGCACGCGCTCGCCGTGCTCAGCTTCCTTGACCGTGATGCGGCACAGCCCGTTCAGGCGCTGCGCGAACGACTTCGTGAAGCCGGCCGGCATGTGCTGCACGATCATGACTGCCGGCGAATCGGGCGGCAGCGGCATCAGGAATTCCTTGATGGCTTCGGTGCCGCCGGTCGATGCGCCGACGATGATCAGTTTTTCGGTCGACAGCAGCGGCGCGCGCAGCATCGGCGCCGCCGGCGCGGTGCCCGCGGCAGCTTCGGACCGGGCACGCACGCGTGCCCGAGAGGCCGCGCGCAGCTTGTCGGCGATCGTGTCGGTGTATTCGATCAGGCCCTCGCGGATGCCGAGCTTGGGCTTGGTCACGAAATCGACCGCGCCCAGCTCCAGCGCGCGCATCGTGATTTCCGACCCGCGTTCGGTCAGCGAGGACACCATCAGCACCGGCATCGGCCGCAGGCGCATCAGGCGTTCCAGAAAGTCGAGCCCGTCCATCCGTGGCATTTCCACGTCCAGCGTCAGCACGTCCGGGTTCAGGCGCTTGATCATGTCACGCGCCACCAGCGGGTCGGGGGCGGTACCTACCACCTCCATGTCCGGCTGGCTGTTGATGATCTCCGTCATCAGGCTGCGAATCAGCGCGGAATCATCCACGCACAGCACCTTGATCTTCGCGGCGGTCATGTTCGTCTCTACGTCTTCAGTTTTCAGGTCGGCAACTTGGCCGATGCCTGCCGCGTAAACAAAGCCACGGCACCACGGGTGGGCGCCTTTGTGGATGTGGACAGCGCGCGTGCCAGGGCACGCTCGTCGCGCTCCACGCCAACGGTATCGTCCGAACGGGTCAGCCGGCGCACCAGCGCCAGACCCGTGCCGGGAAAATAGCTGACGCGTCGCGCATGCGGCCCGCGCAGGTCCTGCGCGGCCACCCGTATCTCTTCGGTGCGCAAGTACTTCAGTACGAAATCGGCATTCCGGTCCCCAATATTGAGGGTCGTCATGTTTGCCAGTACCGCGCCGCCGCCAAATACCTTGGCTTCCAGGCGCTCGCGCCGGGCGCCCATCTTCAGCAGTTCATTGATCAGCACTTCCAGCGCGTAGCAGCCGTAGCGCATCGACGCCGACAGCATGCGGTCGGGGCCGGCGTTCTCGTCATCAGGCAGCATGAAATGGTTCATGCCGCCCACGCCGGCCACTTCGTCGCGGATGCATGCGGCCACGCACGATCCCAGCACCGTGGTCAGCACCACGTCATCGCCGGTCACGTAGTATTCGTTGGGCAGCAGCTTGATGGCCTGCTTGCCGAATTCGCGATCGAAGTACTTTCGCGTGGCAATGGCCTCGGGCATCTGGGGGGTGCCGCGCATCATGCGCCTCCGCCTTTGCCCGCCAGTTCATACACGGTCTGTCCGCGCAGCTGGAACGCGCGCGTGACATACGAGAAATTCTCCGAATGGCCGGCAAACAGCAGGCCGTTCGGCTTGAGCAACGGTGCAAACCGCTCCAGGATGCGGCCCTGGGTCGGCTTGTCGAAATAGATCATCACGTTGCGGCAGAAGATCGCGTCGAACTTGTCGCGAATGCCCCAGTCGGGCGCCAGCAGGTTCAGCGGCTCGAACGCGATGGTCGATGCCAGCTCCGGCTTGACCTTGACCGAGCCCGCGCGCGCGCCCGTGCCCTTCAGGAAGAAGCGCTTGAGCTGCTCCTGCTGCAGCCGGGACACCTGCTCGGTCGTATAGACGCCGGCGCGGGCCTTGGCCAGCACCTGGGTGTCGATATCGGTGGCCAGCACGGTCCCGGCGCGGTCGCCCAGCGCCTCGGCCAGCGTGATGGCAATCGAATACGGCTCCTCGCCAGTCGACGCCGCCGCGCACCAGACGCTGTAGGGCCGGCCAGTCTTCCTTGCGTGCTCGGCCAGCAACGGGAAGTGGTGCGCCTCACGGAAGAATGACGTGAGGTTGGTGGTCAGCGCGTTGGTGAAGTACTCCCACTCGTCGGAGCGATCGTCCGATTCGAGCAGTTCCAGGTAGGAGCCGAAGTCGCTCAGCTGCAGCGAGCGCAGCCGCCGCGCCAGACGGCTGTACACCATCTCGCGCTTGTGGCTGCCCAGCGAGATGCCGGCGCGCTTGTAGATCAGCGCGCGCACCTTCTCGAAGTCGCGCTCGGTCAGCAGGAAGTCACGCATGTCGTCGCGCAGGGGCGCCAGCACCGGCGTCGCCGTGCTGGCGGCCGCGCCTGGCTTCCCGGTGGCGCTGGAGGAAGAACGGAGCGGCGTCATGAGTGTATGTCGTCAGGGTTGCCGATGATCGGCGGTACAGGCAGTTGGGGGCGATCCGGTGCGCGCTCAGGCGAACTCGGCTTCGATCAGTTCCATCTCGGCGCTGGTCATCATGCGTTCGATGTCGATCAGGATCAGCATCCGGCCTTCCACCGAACCGAGGCCGGTCAGGTGCTCGTTGGATACCGACACGCCGAATTCCGGCGCGGCCTTGATGTCGTCGCCGGTCAGCGTGAGCACGTCCGACACGCCATCGACGACGATGCCGACCACGCGCCCCGCCACGTTCAGGATGATCACCACGGTCTGGTGGTCATAGCGAACGTTGGCGAGGTTGAACTTCAGGCGCAGGTCCACGATCGGCACGATCACGCCGCGCAGGTTCGTCACGCCCTTGATGAAGTCGGGCGCGTTGGCAATGCGGGTTACCGTCTCGTAGCTGCGGATTTCCTGCACCTTGAGGATGTCGATGCCATATTCCTCGGTGCCCAGCGTGAAGACCAGGTATTCCTGGCCAGAGGCTTCGCTGCCCTGGGTATCGATGTGTCCGATGCCGGCCATGTCTGTTCTCCTTGCTGTCGATTACAGTGCCACCGCCATGTCCTGGCGGCGCACGCCGGTGCGCTGCAGCGCGGCCACGTCCACGATCAGCGCGACGCTGCCGTCGCCCAGGATCGTCGCGGCCGAAATGCACGGCACCTTGCGGTAGTTGGTTTCGAGGTTCTTCAGTACCACCTGGTGCTGGCCGATCAGCTGGTCCACCAGGAGCGCAAAACGCTTGCCTTCGGCGGCCAGGATCACGGCGATGCCCTGCGTGGGTTCCTGCACTGCGTTGGCCACGTTGAAGACCTTGTGCAGTTCCAGCAGCGGCAGGTATTCGCCGCGCACGTTCATCACACGTTCGCCGTTGGCGGCGGTGTGCACGTCGTCAGCCTTCGGCTGCAGCGACTCCATCACGCAGTTCAGCGGCAGGATGAACGTCTCTTCGCCGGTGCGCACCGACATGCCGTCCAGGATGGCCAGCGTCAGCGGCAGCACGATGCGGGTGGTGGTACCCAGGCCCTGGCGCGAGCTGATCTCGACATGCCCGCCCATTTCCTGGATGTTCCGCTTGACCACGTCCATGCCGACACCACGGCCCGACACGTCGGTCACCACCTCGGCAGTCGAGAAGCCAGGCGCGAAGATCAGCTGCCAGACTTCGTCGTCGGGCATGCTTTCGGACACGCCCGGCAGGTTGTTCTGCAGGGCCTTGGACAGGATACGGTCGCGGTTCAGGCCGCCACCGTCGTCGCTCACTTCGATGACGATGTTGCCGCCGGCGTGCTGTGCCGACAGGATCAGCTGGCCGGTCGGCTCCTTGCCAGCCGCCACACGCTTCTCGGGCGTTTCGATGCCGTGGTCGAGGCTGTTGCGCACCAGGTGCGTCAGCGGGTCGATGATCCGTTCGATCAGGCTCTTGTCCAGTTCGGTCGCCTTGCCGAACGTGACCAGGTCGATCTGCTTGTTCAGCTTGCTGGCCAGGTCGCGCACCAGACGCGGGAAGCGCGAGAACACGTAGTCCATCGGCATCATGCGGATCGACATCACCGCTTCCTGCAGGTCGCGCGCGTTGCGCTCCAGCTGGCCCATTCCCGAGAACAGGCGGTCGAACAGTACCGGGTCCAGCGACGACGCGGTCTGTGCCAGCATCGATTGCGTGATGACCAGTTCGCCCACCAGGTTGATGATCTGGTCGACCTTCTCGGTCGGCACGCGGATCGAACCCGAATCGGGGCCATGCGCGGCGGCGGCTGCCGCAGGCTTGGCCTTCTCCTTTTCCTTGTCCTTGGCTGCCGGGGCGGCGGCCGGCGCAGCAGCGGCCGGGGCCGGTGCGGCAACGGGCGCAGGCGCCGGTGCGGGCGCGGCGGCGGCCGGAGGATCGCCGGCTGCCACCGCTTCCACGACGATCTGCTTCTCGTCGATCACGAAGCAGCAGACCGCGATGATGTCGTCGGTGCCGCACTGGCTGTTCAGCCAGATGGTCAGGTCGCCGTCGGCCTCTTCCTGGCCCGTGATCTCGCCCAGATTGGCCAGTTCCTCGCGCAGCAGTGCCTGGTCACCGGCCGACACCTTGATCAGGCGAACCTTCAGGTTGCCGCCGGCCGTTGCGGCGGCCGGTGCGGGTGCTGCCACAGGCGCGGGTGCGGGGGCCGGAGCGTGGGCCGCTTCGCCGCCGGCTTCCTGGGCCAGCTGCTGCAGGACGGCGCAGATGCGCTTGAACGTTTCCGGATCGGGTTCGGTGCCGTTGCGATAGGCGTTGAGCTGGTCTTGCAACACGTCCTTGGTTTCCAGAAAGGTGTCGATGATGACCCGCGTGAGGGCCAGTTCCCGCCGACGCGTGCGGTCGAGCAGGTTCTCAAAGATGTGCGTGGTCTCGGTCAGGGCCGTGAAGCCGAACGTCGCGGCACCGCCCTTGATCGAATGCGCGGCACGAAAGATCGCATTGAGTGCTTCGGCATCGGGGGACTCGATGTCCACCTCCAGCAGCAGCTGCTCCATTTCTACGAGCAGTTCTTCTGCCTCCTCGAAGAAGGTCTGGTAAAACTGCGTGATATCGATATCGACAGACATGATCGTCCTGGCTCGCTAGATTTCTGGGAAGACACGCCACCCACCGCGGCGGCGCGCCCTCGTTCCTACTTGCCCTTGGGCGCGTTGGCGGGGCTTGCCGCGGGCGCCGGTGTGGCTTCCGCCTGCGACGGCACCTGCGACTGAAGCTCTTCGGCCATGCGTCCCTTCTGCGCCTGCACCGAAACGTCCGCCGCGCTGGCGTTCTCGGACTCGAACTGGGCCTGCGCACGCTTGTTGAGCACCACAATGCTGATGCGACGGTTGGTCGGCGCCAGCGGTTCGTTCTTCTCCAGCGGCATGGTGTCGGCCAGGCCCAGCACGCGCAGCACCTTGCCTTCCTGCATGCCACCGGCGATCAGTTCCTGGCGCGACGCGTTGGCGCGGTCCGCCGACAGTTCCCAGTTGCTGTATGCGCGCTCGCCCATCATGTAGGTGGCCGAGTCGGTATGCCCCGACAGGCTGACCTTGTTCGGCATCTCGTTGAGCACCGGGCCGATTTCGCGCAGGATGGCACGCATGTACGGTTCCACGGCGGCGCTGCCGGTACGGAACATCGGCCGGTTCTGCGTATCCAGGATCTGGATGCGCAGGCCCTCGCTGGTGATGTCCAGCAGCAGCTGCGGACGGAACTGGCGCAGCGTGGGGTTGTTGTCGATGATCTGTTCGAGACGGCCCTTGAGCGCGCGCAGGCGCTCGCTGTCCATCTGGTCGCGGCGGCGCTGGGCGTCCGCCGGATCGTTGGTCAGGGCCTTCATGACCTCGCCGTCCTTGGCCATCGGATCCTTGCCGCCGCCGGGGATGACGCTCTTCGACAGGCTGCTCTTGTCGCCGCCGGCCACCGCCACCTTCAGCGGCGTCTTGAAGTACTCGGCCACGCCCACGAGCGTCTTCGGGGAAGACGAGCTCAGCAGCCACAGCACCAGGAACAGCGCCATCATGGCCGTCATGAAGTCGGCGTAGGCGATCTTCCAGCTGTGGTTGCCGTGCGGCTTGGCGTGTGACTTCGCCTTCTTGATGATGATCGGACGCAGGTCCTGGGCGCTGCTCATGGCTGCTCTCCCGTCAGGTCAGGCTCTTGACTTCACGCACGTGGTCGTCGAGCTCGAGGAACGACGGACGTACCGTGGAGTACAGCACCTTGCGGCCGAATTCCACCGCCACCAGCGGTGCGTAGCCATTGAGCGATGCCAGCAGCGTGACCTTGATGCACTCGTACATCTTGATGCTCTCGGACACCTGGTGCTCGACCCGCGACGCCAGCGGCGACACGAAGCCGTAGGCCAGCAGAATGCCCAGGAACGTACCGACCATGGCGTGGGCGATCAGGGCGCCCAGTTCGGCCGGCGGCAGGTCGGCCGAGGCGAGTGCGTGCACCACCCCCATCACCGCGGCCACGATGCCGAAGGCGGGCAGGCCGTCGCCGACGCGCGACAGCGCATGGGCGGGAATCTCGGCTTCGTGGCGGAACGTTTCGATTTCGTGGTCCATGAGCGCCTCGATC
>Ga0102594_1000253_pt1 | contig 66430 bp, 119 predicted proteins | sample AraplaCol_mLB_r2_2_FD_76863 | JGI IMG/M metagenome (GOLD analysis project Ga0102594, IMG submission 76863) | Arabidopsis root microbial communities from North Carolina, USA - plate scrape MF_Col_mLB_r2 (SPADES assembly) (version 2) | ecosystem: Host-associated > Plants > Roots > Endosphere...
CCACGAAGAGAAGACGGCACGCGAGGCGGCGGAGCGTGTAGGCAGATAGCGAAAGGCGGGGGGTAGGCGAGTTTCGTTATTGAAACATTAACGGACACCGCGCTCTGTCCCACGCGCAGATTTTTTTCCCGGATAGGGGATTTTGTTAATGGCTTTAACAGGCAGAAAATTAAAGTTTGCCACTGCCGTGATAGCTGGTTTCTCCAATAAGGACGCAGCGATTAAGGCTGGCTACAGCGCCGCGACCGCATCACAGGCTGGGTCGCGTCTTGTTAAAGATAAGGATGTTGTTGCTTACCTAAAACAGTGCAAGAAGGATGTCAAAAAAGCACCAGATAAGCCGCAGCAAGACGCGCCACCGGAGTACGTAAGTCCCTCATTTGATGTTGCAAAAGTGCTATTGCACACCGATGCGCTGAATTTCCTGATCGCCTGCATGAACGATCCCGAGTTGGATAAAAAGTATCGGATCGACTGCGCGAAGAAGATTGTTGATTTCCAGCATGCCAAGCCTGGCGATGGTGGCAAGAACGCCGAAAAGGCAAATGCCGCCAAGCAGGCGGCAAGTAAGTTCTCAACGACCCCGCCGCCTCGGGCGCCAATGAACCAAAGGAAGCACTAAATGGAATGGTCCACAGCTTGTCCAGATTGGGCGGATAGGCTGAAGGAAGGGCGAAGCATCATACCGCCACCGATATTCCCGGAACAGGCCGAAGCGGCGCTCCACGTTTTCAAGCAGTTGAAGATTGTCGATGCACCTGGCAGCCCGACTTTCGGTGAGGCTTGCGCGGAGTGGGTCTTTGACCTGGTAGCGTCGATCTTTGGTGCATACGACCCGGACTCCGGTCGCCGGCTGATTACAGAATGGTTCGTCTGCCTGCCGAAGAAGAACTCGAAGTCCACCATCGCGGCGGGCATCATGATGACCGCGTTGATCCTGAATTGGCGGCAGTCGGCTGAATTCGCGATCCTGGCTCCGACGCTGGAGGTGGCAAACAACAGCTTCAAGCCGAGTTGGGACATGGTGGCGCGCGATGAAGATCTTGAAGCGCTCTTGCATGTGCAGTCCCACATCAAGCAGATTACGCACCGCGAGAGTAATGCAAACCTGAAGGTGATCGCGGCAGACGCCAACACGGTAGGCGGCAAGAAGGGTGTCGGGACGCTGATTGACGAACTCTGGTTGTTTGGCAAGCAGGCCAACGCAAGCGACATGTTGCGTGAGGCAACCGGTGGCCTGGCGTCCAGGCCCGAGGGCTTTGTCATTTACCTGACCACCCAGTCAAACGAGCCGCCTGCCGGCGTGTTCAAGCAGAAGCTCCAGTACGCGCGCGATGTGCGCGATGGGAAGGTAGTTGACCCACGCTTTGTGCCGGTGATCTACGAATTCCCGGACGACATGATCAAGGCTAAGGAGCACCTGAAGCCTGAAAACTTCCACATGGTGAACCCGAACTACGGGTACTCGGTGGATTCAGAATATCTGGAACGTGAGCTGGCGAAAGCGCAAAGCGCCGGCGAAGAGGAATTGCGCGGCTTCCTGGCCAAGTTCCTCAACGTCGAAATCGGCTTGGCTCTGCGCTCCGACCGGTGGGCCGGCGCGGATTTCTGGGAAGATGCGGCAATTCCCGCCTTCTCATTAGAAGAATTGCTCGAACGATGCGAAGTCGTTGATGTTGGCATCGACGGCGGCGGCCTGGATGACTTGCTTGGCTTCGCCGTAGTTGGGCGCTGCAAGACCACGCGCAAATGGTTGGCATGGGGGCACGCCTGGGCGCATCCCTCCGTGCTGGAGCGCCGCAAGACCGAAGCGCCGAGATTCCAGGATTTTGCAAAGCAGGGCGACTTGACGCTCGTGCGCCACATTGGCGAGGACGTTCAGGAGGTTGCTGACTACTGCGCGCAGATCCACGACTCAGGAAAGCTGGACAAGATTGGGGTTGACCCAAGCGGGATCGGCGCGATTCTGGATGCCCTGGTTGAAGCCGGCATCCCGGAAGACATGGTGGTTGGTATTTCGCAAGGCTGGAAGATGACCGGCGCGATCAAGACCACTGAGCGTAAGTTGGCAGAGGGGATATTGGTACATGCCGGCCAGGAGTTGATGGCGTATAGCGTGGGTAATGCACGGGTTGAGCCGCGCGGAAACGCGATCATCATCACGAAGCAAGCAAGTGGGTCAGCCAAGATTGACCCATTGATGGCGCTATTCAATGCCGTCACCCTCTTATCGTTGAACCCCGCCGCCCCAGGCGCGAAGCACCAGATGTTCTTTGTTTGACCAACTGATTACCTAACCGAGGCCCGCCACTGTGCGGGCCTTTTGCATTTCTGGAGCCAGCATGAAACGAGCATACGCGCAAATCGAGATCAAAGCGATGGACGAGCCTGGCGCAAAACGCACGTTCTCTGGCGTTGCATCGACCATCAGTGCAGATCGTATGGGCGACGTTGTGCTGCCGAAGGGCGCCAAGTTCAAACTTCCTGTCCCACTCCTGTGGCAGCACATGCACAGTCAGCCTATCGGCTGGGTTACCGAGGCAAAGGTCACCAGCACTGGTATCGAGATTAAGGGCGAGGTCGCAGACATTCCCGAAGACGGCAAGTTGAAGGAACGCCTGGACGAAGCGTGGCAATCCATCAAATACAAGCTGGTGCGCGGCCTGTCGATTGGCTTCAACCCGATCAAATATGCCCGCATCGCTGACACATATAGCTACGAGTACCAGGAGTGGGAATGGCTGGAGTTGAGTGCCGTAACGGTGCCAGCAAATGCCGAAGCATCCATCCAATCTATTAAATCTGCAGACGAAGCAATCCGCCGTGCCGCGTTTGGCCCTGAAGGCCGGAGCGCAATCGTCCGCCTCTCCGCTGAAGACCTCAGCAAATCCTCTCCCGGCGCCTCGGGAACTGAAGTGCCGCGCCGTCCTGGTGTGGTCTATCTCAAATAATCCCGAAAGGTAAATCATGGCTACCATTGCCGAACAAATTGCTGCTTTCGAGCAGAAGCGCGCCGCTACCGTGGCGCAACAAGACGCCATCATGACCAAGGCTAGCGAAGAAGTGCGCACCTTGGATGCCAGCGAAAAGGAGCAGTACGACACCCACGCTGACGAAATCAAGGAAATGGACGAGCACATCGCTCGCCTGAAGGCTCACGAAGAACGCAACAAGTCTGCTGCGGTTGCGGTGGACACCAAAGCTGCCGACACCATCAAGGCCGCCGCTTCGCATCGCACTGGCGCTTCGAGCATCATCACTGTGCGTCCGAACATCGAAAAAGGCGTGAAGTTTGCGCGTTTCGCCATGTCCCTGTTCCGCGCAAAGGGCAACCTGAACGACGCAGTGTCGATCTTCCAGAACGAAAAGCGATGGATGGACCAGACCCCTGAAATCGCCCAAGTGCTGAAAGCCGCTGTTGCCGCTGGCGACACTACCACCTCCGGCTGGGCTTCTGAACTGGTTTATAACGAGAACTTGGCTTCCGAGTTCGTTGAATACCTGCGTCCGATGACCATCCTGGGCAAGCTGAATCTGCGCCGAATCCCGTTCAATGTTCGTATGGGCCAGCAAAACGGCACCGCGTCCGGTTACTGGGTTGGCCAGGGTGCGCCGATCCCGATGTCCAAGCCTGGCTTCACTAGCCAATCGCTGGGCATCGCCAAGTGCGCTGGCCTGGTGGCAATTGATGAAGAACTGGCGCGCAGTTCCTCGCCATCGGCTGAACTGCTGGTGCGCGATGATCTGGCTGCTACCATCAGCACCTTCCTCGACGTTCAGTTCGTTGATCCGAACGTTGCAGCTGTGGCCAACACTTCGCCGGCATCGATTACCAACGGCGTTACTGCAGTGACCGCAACTGGCACCGCCGCTGCAAACCTGCGCACCGACCTGGCAACTCTGCTCAAGTCGATGGCTGATGCCGATCAGGACATCAGCGATTGCGTCTGGATCATGACCCCGAACCAAGCCCTGCAGATCAGCCTGATGCTGAACTCGCTGGGCCTGCCACTGTACCCAGAGATGGGCGCCACTGGCGGCAAGCTGCTGGGCATCCCAGTGATCACCTCGAACTCCGCGAACATCCCAGGTTCGCCGAACTCGGGCTGCATGATCATTCTGGTCAACCAGCGCGAAGTGTTCCTGGCTGACGATGGTCAAGTCACCGTGGACGTGAGCCGCGAAGCTAGCATCCAAATGCTGGACAACCCGACCAACACCTCCACCGGCTCCACCACTGCAACCCAGATGGTGTCGATGTTCCAGACCCACTCGCTGGCTCTGCGTGCGACCCGCTTCATCAACTGGGCGAAGCGCCGTACCACCGCCGTTGCATACATCAAAGAAGCCGCCTACGTGGCCTAAGCGATGTAACGAAAGGCCCGCCTCGGCGGGTCTTTCTTTGGGAGAATGACATGACAGTACGCACCAGCACCGCAGAATTCGATTACGCAGGCCGCAAGGTTGCGAGTGGCGAGGAAGTTGATATCGATCCGCAGGACGAGCCTCTACTCGTGGCGATGGGCTGGATTGCCCGCGTCGAAACTGACCCAGTTCCAGGCTACATGACCCGCGAAATGATCGCGAATCCGCAGCCGATCAATCCGCCAGCCATGACCGCTGCAACGCGACGCACCTACGTTCGCAAGGCGAAATAAAGTGCGCATTTTCGGATACGATATCGCACTGAAAAAGTCGGTGCCAACCCCGGTGCGCTCCAACTCCGGCTGGTTCGGCATTATCAGCGAGTCTTTCGCTGGCGCTTTCCAGTCGCATGTGGAAGTCGATGCTCCACGCGACCTGCTGTCGTATTCTGGCATCTACGCACCTATCACCCTGATCGCAGGGGACATCGGAAAGCTTCGCGTGAAGCTGACCGAAATGAGCGATGGAATCTGGCAGGAGGTAGCTACTGGCTCACCATTCTTGCCCGTCATGCGCAAACCCAACAATTACCAAACTCGCATCCAGTTTTATGAATTCTGGGTGTTGATGAAGCTGATTTACGGGAATACCTATGTTCTGAAGGAGCGCGACAATCGCCGCATCGTCACTGCGATGCACGTACTTGATTCAGAACGCGTCACGCCACTGGTTGCGCCGAATGGCGATGTGTACTACCAGATCGCGGCGGATTATCTTTCCGGCCTGGAGCAGGGTGTGACCCTGCCGGCGTCTGAGATTATCCACGACCGAATGAACTGCCTTTGGCACCCCCTGGTAGGTGTCCCTCCACTGTATGCCGCCGCCATGTCGGCCACGCAAGGCCGCAAGATCCAGAACAACAGTGCTAAGTTCTTTGAGAATATGTCCCGTCCAAGCGGGATGTTGACTGCGCCAAATGCGATTGACGACGAAACCGCCAATCGCCTGAAGGTGCAGTGGGAGCAGAACTACGCGGGTGGAAATTTAGGCCGCCTGGCGGTTGGCGGAAGCGGACTCGAATACAAAGCGTTCACTATTCCTGCAAATGAGGCACAGTTGATAGAGCAGTTAGACTGGACGGTCAAAGATATTGCTCGCGCTCTACTGGTGCCTGAGTTTATGGTTGGCGGTGCAACCCCCTCCGGCAGCACGGTTGAAGCTGAGACACTGCGCTATTACACCCAGTGCTTGCAAAAGCTGATTGAGCAGATGGAAGTTTGCTTGGATGAAGGTCTTTCCTTGCCGTCGAACTATTGCACTGAGTTCGACACAGAAGGTCTGATCCGCATGGATTCCGTCGCTCAGATCGAAGTCCTAAGCAAGGCGGTTGGCGGCGGCATCATGAAGCCAAATGAGGGGCGTCGTAAGTTGAATCTCGGTCCGGTAATCGGTGGTGATACTCCATACCTCCAGCAGCAGAACTACAGCCTTGCGGCATTAGCCAAGCGTGATGCTCAGGAAGACCCGTTCGGTAAAACCGCACCCGCAGCACCAGCCGCACCAGCGGCAACTCAGGAAACGGAACCTGCCGAAGAGGATGATTCGGCAGAACAGGCCGCCAAAATGATGACCACGATACTTGAGGCATTCGCATGACTGTGAATCTTGACGAATTGGCCGCGAAGGTCATCAGTGCCATTAAAGGCTATGTCGATAAAGCCGTGGTTGGCACCGTTGCTCGCTTGGATGCCATCGAGCAGAAGATGGCCGGCATCAAGCTGCCGGAGCTGGCGGAAATTGCCAAGGCCGCCGCTGAACTTGTCCCCACCCCCAAGGATGGAGCGGATGGTAAGAGCGTCGATATCGAGCAGGTTAAGCTGATGGTTGCTGCTGAAGTGGCCACGATTCCTCGCCCTGTAGATGGGAAGGATGCTGACCCTGAATCGGTGATTCGGGCAGCAAAGGCCGCAGTTGATGCGCTTCCTAAACCTGCAGATGGAAAAGACGCTGATCTGGAGGCCATAGCGAAAATGGTGCAAGAGGCGGTCGCCGCCATTCCTGCGCCTCAGGATGGGAAGTCGATCACGGTCGAAGAAGTTGCGCCGATGCTTGCCGACCTGGTGAAGGCTGCGGTTGCGGATATTCCGGCACCAAAGGATGGTGCTGATGCCGATCCTGAGTTAATCAAGGCACTGGTCCAAGAGGCGGCGCAGTCGTTGCCTAAAGCGCCGACCATAGAAGATATCGCGCCTTTGGTTGAGAGTGCCGTAAAAGCAATCCCGGCACCGAAAGATGGCGCGGATGCCGATCCAGCCATGGTTGCGGATCTGGTGCGCACAGAAGTGGCGAAGGTGATTGGCGAGCTTCCACAGCCAAAGGACGGTAAGGATGCGGACCCTGATGTCGTAAAGGCGCTCGTCAAGGCTGCCGTTGATGAAATTCCGCCGGCCAAAGATGGCGAATCAGTGCCGGTCGAGCAAGTTCGCAGCATGATCGATGAGGCCGTCGCAAAGGCTATGGCGGGTATCCAAATCCCGAAGGATGGCGCCCCGGGGCGAGATGCGGCACATATCGAAATCCTGCCGTCCATCGACCTGGAGAAGTCCTATCCACGCAACACATATGCGAAGCATTCCGGTGGTTTCTGGAGGTCGTTCGAAACGACTGTCGGTATGCGCGGTTGGGAATGCATCGTTGATGGCATCGCTTCGATTGAGATTAACGAGCCGATCCCAAGGAAGTGCGCGGTCGTCGTGCGCCTTTCCAGTGGTGCTGAATGCACCAAAGAATTCACTGTCCCTGGCGTTGAGGATAAGGGCATCTTCCGAGAAGGCGATTGTTACATGAAGGGCGATGGCGTAACGTTTGGTGGCTCGTGGTTCCTGGCGCAGAAAGATGCGCCAGAGGGCAAGCCTGGTTCGTCTGATGACTGGCGTTTGGCTGCAAAGCGTGGACGCGATGGGAAAGACGCTGGTGATGGTAAGCCGCGCACGGTTGAACCTGTGAGGTTAGCATGATGTTCTCCTTGGAGCGCGTCAGTGAGCCGGATATTGAACCGGTCAGCTTAACTGAAATGAAGCTTCACCTGCGTGAGTACGCATCCATGACCGAAATGGATGCAACCATAGAAGCGCTGATTACCGCCGCCCGCGAGTGGGTCGAACAATACACGGGGCGCGCCATGGTTGATCAAACGTGGCGCCTTACAATCGAAACCGACGAGACTATTCCTAGCAATACTGTTACGTCCGACACGGTACAAAGCACTGGGAAGTGGAAATTTGCGAAGCAGAATGAATTGCTGTTACGCCGCTCGCCGGTCTTGTCGGTGGATTCTGTGGTTTCTATTGACTCCGCTGGCGATGAAACCGTGATTGATCCGGCAAGTTACCAACTTCGGCTGGCTGATTCGCGTTGGCCAAAGCTGGTCGCACTGAATGGCGCAAAGTGGTCGCAGGAAGTCCTGCAGATTACTTTCAGGGCCGGCTTCGCAGATCGTGACGCAAGCCCACAGCAAGACGCAACTGCAATCCCATCGCGCTACAAGCAAGCTATCAAGCTGTGGGTTCAGGCCAACTACAACCCCAATGTCGATGACTTTGACGCGCTGATGCGCGCCGCAGAGAACTTGATCAAGGGTGAGCGCGCGGAGTTGTCCCTCGCATGATCCTGAAGCGCATTGAAGGCGACCGGTTTAGCGAAGTCGTACCAGCTTGGTCTGGTGAGACCGTTGTGATTATTGCTGGCGGTCCAAGTCTGACCCTGGAGCAGGTCGAGAAAGTATGTAATACCCATGCAGCAAAAGCTGTGAAGTGCGTCGTCGTCAACGATTCATACCTGCTCGCACCATGGGCTGATGTGCATTACGCGGCAGATATCCGCTGGCATCGGTGGCAGCACCAGGGAGTCGCCAAGGCTGGATTTAGCTCAGATGAAGTCAAGCAGCGCTGGGCTGAATTCAAAGGTCAGAAGTGCAGCATAGAGAACGGGGCTGGCGTTGTTGATGACGATGCGGTCCATGTTCTGCGTAATGCTCACGGGACCGCGCATGGGAACGGTTTATCCACTGATCAACGTGCTGTGGTAACTGGCCGCAATTCTGGTTTCCAGGCATTGAATCTAGCTGTGCTCGCCGGCGCAAAACGCATCATCCTCCTTGGCTTCGATGGTAAGGCTTCGCAAGACGGTAAGTCACACTGGTTTGGTGAGCATCCAGAGGCAATGCCTAACTCAGTCTATTCATACTTCAAACAGGCTATGTCTGCTGCTGAAAATGCGCTGATTGATGCTGGCGTAGAAGTACTGAACGCAAGTCCAGGAACGGCGATTGATTCGTTCCCAAAAGTTTCGCTTGAGGACGTTCTGTGAAAAGGTTGCGTGGAGGGTCGGGGCTTGGCGATAGCCTGTATGTGCGCCCGATTTGCGACGAATTGATCCGGCGCGGCGAGCAGATCACTGTGCTGTCGAATTACCCAGACGTTTTCCTCGGATCTGGCGCAACGGTCGAACCATTCTCACGCAACAATGTGCAAGTGGTCGCCCACTATGTGAATGGGAAATCTAAGGCCGGCACGACGCAATGGCAGGATGTTTGTGAGAGCGCGAAGGTTGGGGCTGAAATGCGCTTCAACTGGTCGATAAAAAACGAATCATTGATTGAACGGTTGCATGCTTTGGCTGCAGGCCGCCCGATTATCCTTGCGCATGGTGGCCGCGCGCCGATGGGGCGCGCTGACGGTTTCGCAAATGACCTACTGCCGACGCAATGGGTGTTTGATGAAATCCTGGTCCAGTTGAGGGATTGCTTTGTTGTCGGGATTGGATCGAAAGAAGGTATCCGGTACGAATTGCAAGTCGAGAGTGACATGACAGGCCGCACCAGTGTTTCTGATCTGCTGGACATGGCCTATTCGTGTGATGCTGTTGTGGCGCAATGCAGCTTCGCAATCCCGCTGGCCGAGTGCTTCGATAAACCGATGCTAGCTGTGTGGAGCCACCGGGTGCATGTCTCGAATCAGGCATACATCAAGACTATCATTCCACAGAAAGTGTTGAGCAAATCTACCTCCACTTTCGTGATGGACGATTGGAATGAAGAACAGATCACCGAGGCAGTGAATGCGTTTCGTCACCTTTGAGGAAGTCGCAGCGAAGCTGAAAGGTCAGCACATTGCCATCGTAGGAAGCGGACCAGGTAGTCTGGATAACGCTCCTGGGCTTGTGGATGGTTACAGCATCGTGGTACGCGTCAATAACTACAAGACCGGGCCGGCGCAGGGCTTCAGGACCGACATCCACTATTCTTTTTACGGCACCTCGATCAGGAAGACGAAAGAAGATCTGATCAACGACGGCGTGAAGCTGTGCATGTGCAAGTGCCCGAACTCCAAGCCGATTGAATCGGAATGGCATGAGCGAAACGGCAAGCAGGTTGGCATTGACTTCAAATACATCTACAAGAACCGCGCTGCATTCTGGTTTTGCGACACGTTCGTTCCGAACGATGATCATTTCGTGCGGTCGTTCGAGTTGCTTGGTAAGCATATTCCGACGACAGGATTTTCCGCGATTCTCGATGTCCTGGCCTGTGAGCCGTCGAGCGTGTTTCTGACTGGCTTCGACTTCTTCACCTCCGGTATCCACAACGTGGACGAGGCGTGGAAGGCCGGTAACCCGCAAGACCCAATATGCCACCGGCCTGACATTGAGGCGGCGTGGCTCCGCGCGAACCACGCCGGAAAAAACATCACCTTCGATAAACGACTGCAGCAAATGATGGAAGCCACCGATGAAAGTTGATCCAGCCTACAAGCCGATGTTCTGGTCCATGCAGATGGAAAAGCAGGTCGGTGACCGCCTGGATATCGTCATGACGGACCCGGATCTACTGAAGGTCTACCAGCAATTCGGTGGCGGCGTGTTCCGTCGTTCGAGTGTCTTTCATGGCCTCGGGCGATTCCTGGCATCTGCCAGCGTTAGTGGCGAAACCTGTTTCGAGGTCGGAACCTGGAACGCGCTGACATCGATTGTCCTTTCCCGGTTCTTTAAAAAGGTGGTGACGGTCGATATCGCCCACAACAGCATCAAGCGCGACATCATTAAGGCACTAGGCATCACCAACATAGAATGCATCGACATCGCGGATAACGCGGAAAAAGCAAAAGTCGCAGCAGCTACGAATTTTGACTTCGCCTACATCGACGGCGACCACGCTAACGACACCTACACCGATTTCGATCTGGTGAAGCATTGCGGGCGGGTGCTGTTCCATGAGGTTTGGCCGCATCAGGAACCAGTATGGAATCTGGTCCACTCGCTGCCTGGTGAACAGGTCGAGCACGGAGGCTTCGGGTTGGCCATCTGGGATCGCACGAAAGCGTAATCATGGACAAGTTTATTGCCAACTTCGATAAGGTAGAAGATGGCGACCTATCGCTATGCCTTGGCGAGGGGGTTGCCTACCAGACTGACATGGGTGCCGCCCGCGTTCCATATGATGACAGCTACTTCGACAAGTACGCATCTTACGAGGGAACCGACGTTGAAAAGGCTTTGAACCGTGGCCGGTGCTCGATGCTTGCCCGCCATGCCGCTGAGGGTGCAACGGTGCTCGATATTGGGGCCGGCTGCGGGACTTTTGTCCGCGCGGCAGCGGCTTGGGGTTTCGAGTCGCGCGGCTTTGATGTGATTCCGAAGACTGTCGATTACCTGCGCAGTATCAAGGCTTTTGCCAGTGATCCAGCAAAGTTCGATGTCGCCACCTTCTGGGATTCTCTGGAGCATATCGACAACCCCGGAGAAGTGCTGGAGCAGATACAGCCTGGCTGCGTGGTGCTGGTGGCAATCCCGATTTTCGATGATCTGCGCCGCATCCGTGATTCTAAGCATTACCGCCCTGGCGAACACTTGTACTACTTCACCGAGCAAGGCTTCCTGCGCTGGATGGCATTACGCCGTTTCCATGTGCTTGAAATCAGCAGCCACGAGGTCGATGCTGGCCGCGAGAGCATTGGAGCGTATGCGTTCTATCGGGATAACTATGAAGCCTAGCCGATTCAACCGCCAGATCTCAGTGCTGCGCAAATCGACATCGAAAGATGCACGTGGTGGCGAGGTGGTCGAATGGGTGCCGCTGGTTGCCTTGCCCGGCAGCCCATTGCTGCCAGAACGCTGGTGGGCCGAAGTGCAAGATGTATTGCCATCGCGCTCAGAGAAGGTTGAAGGTGCTGTGGCCTTGGGTGAGGGTATGACACGCATACGTATGCGCTATCGCACCGACATTGACGCGACGATGCGCATCACGGTCTACGGCGACATCGACCAAACCTTTGAAATACGCTCCGGCCCAGCAGAAATCGGTGGGCCAAAAGACCGCATCGAAATGATGTGCGAACGCTACTCAACCAAGATTGATCCGCCAGCCGATGCCTGATGCCGTTACAGCGAAGATGGTTGGCTTGCCTGAGTTTTCCGCCCGCCTGCGCGCGCTTAGCTCAGACATGGAGCGCAAGATTGTTCGAGCTGGCGCCTTGGCTGCCGGCGTGGTTTTCCGCAATCAAGCGCGCGAGCTTGCGCCGTCGCTGAAACTCAATACGCGCCGCAAGGATCGTGTACCTGGAGCGCTGAAGAAGTCGATATACGCAACCAGATCGAAAAGCAAATCGCGCCCAGGATTGGAAACAATCGTTGTGGCGGGTCGAACCGGGAATAAGGGTGCTAAGAAACCATCGGCCAGTGCATTTTACTGGCGTTGGGTGGAGGCCGGTCACTTGGCACGCGGGCCTGGCGGAAAGCTAAAAGGCGGCAATAAGAGCCGTGAACTGCAGCGCTCTCGCCTGAAGGCTGGTGGCGCAAAGTTCGTCCCACCTGTTGCCTACCTTCGCCGCGCTTTCCAGACTAAGCAGGATCAGGCGATTGCCGCATTCAACAAGCGCATAGAAGCGCGCATTGCAAAAGCACAGAAAGCACTGAATGAGCGCTGAATCGATTGTCTTCGCGGCCCTGAATGTGGTGGGCGTCACCACCCATGTTTCAGACAAGATTTACGCCGCCATTCTGCCTCAAGGGAAGAAACTGCCGGCTATTGTGTATGTCAGGACGGATACAGAATACGTGACCACGATTCACACGGCTGCACCACAGGCATCCAGTGTGACGATGGATATCTGGTGTATTGCAGAGAGCTTCGCAAAGGCCGAGGATATTGCCGACGCGGCAGAAACCGCGATGGCTTCCGTGGTTGGATATCCGGTCGGTCGCCGCCAAGAGGTTGATCCCGAAACTGAAGCGCTGATTACCATCCTGACATACAAGGTCTGGGTATGAGTCCATCCACTTTCAAACTCCATGAACACTTGATACGCCTGGTGCGCGGTATCGTGAACGCATGGGAGAACTGGCTGAAAGAACAGCCGAAGCAATAACCGATTTTGGCCCGTAGGTAGCCACGCGACCGCCCTCGCTACCAAGACCAGCCGAACCAAAGCAACGAGTCCGCAGTAGGCCATCACCGCAAGGTGCCCGCCTACTATGTGCCGCCTCGTCTTAATTGATGAGGAAGCACTATGACTACCGTAGTTAAATGGAGTGGCGTACAAGTCGCCATTCAATCCGCCCTGGCCGCTGCTGACACGATCTCCAGCATCACCAAGGCAAACCCAGGCGTCGTGACCGCCACCGCACACGGCCTGAACAACGGCGACTACGTGAAGCTGTCCGTTCAGGGCATGTACCAGGTTGATTCCCGCGTGTTCCGCGTGGCCAACAAAACCACCGACACGTTTGAGCTGGAAGATGAGAACACCACGGCATATGACACGTTCTCTTCCGGCACTGCCGAGGCGATCACGTTCGGCACAACCATGACTACCGCTGTCGGCCTGCAGGCATCTGGCGGCGACTTCGACTTCATCGACGTTACTACCATTCACGACAATGTGAAGAAGCAAGTACCTGGTGCTGCCGCTGCTGGTGTCTACACCTTCGACAATCTGTGGGACCCATCGGATACCGCGCTGGCTGCACTGAAGGCGGCTTCTGATAACCAGGCGCAGCGCTGCATCCGCTTCACTTTCGCAGGCGGACAGAAAGTTCTGTTCAACAGCTACATCGGCTGCACGCTGATGCCAACTGGTAACGCGCAGGACAAGGTAACGACCCCGCTGACCGCCACGATGTTCGGGCGACCAACTGTCTACTCGACTTGATGGCCGCTGTGCGCCGCGATTGCGGTCACGCGGCGCACAGTTTTTTCAACCAGTAAGGAACCGCAATGGCAATCCTCAAGAAATCAGAAGTAAAAGCACCGATCCTCCAGAAAGAGGAGGTTGTCGATGTGCCCGAGTTGGGCGGTGAAGTAATTGTGCGCGCGCCAGGCTTGGCCGAGCGCCTTGATATGTCCACTGCACACACCACCGGCAGCAAGTTCGCGCATATCTCCAAGTTGCTGGCCGTGTCAGTTTTGGATGGCGACTATGAGCCGATCTACACCATTAAGGAATGGGAGGCCTTCGGTCGTCAGGACGACAATCTCGCCGCCGCGATGCGCCTGTGGGATGTTGCATGGCGCCTTGGTGACTTTGGTGGAGAGCAAGCCTCAAAAAACGAGGAAGCCCCGACCTCCGACTAGCAATGATGCTAGCCATCAGGATGGGGCGCACGTTGGAGGAGTTGTGCGAAAGCATGTCCTCCGCAGAATTCAGTTTGTGGATCGAGGCTTACAAGGATGACCAGTGGGGCGGCAAAGATGACGATTTCCGCACTGGCGTCATAGCATCAACCATCGCCAATTTCGCAGGTAAGCAATTGGCGAATAACGCCACCACTAAGCCGCAAGACTTTATGCCGTTCCACGGCGACCAAAACGAAGAAACGCAGAGCGAACCAGACCCGTTCGCCTACTTCACCGCAGTAGCAAATAACACACCGTTCAACAAGGGATAGCGATGCCATTACTGAGCATTGACATCGAGGCGCATTACGCCAAGTTTGTAGACGCCATGGCCAAGATCCAGGCGTCAGCGAAGAAGTCGGCTGGCGGCATCGAGGCGGCATTCAAGGGTGTCAATGGCACCCTTGCGTCCCTAGGCGTTGGCATTTCCGTTGCAGGCTTGGTTGCCATCGTCAAGAACTCGATTGATGCTGCTGATCACCTAAACGATCTGTCCAAGAAAACAGGGGTCGCGGTAGAAACGCTTGGTGGTATCGGTTTTGCTGTAGCCCAGGCTGGCTCGGACCTGGACAGTGCTTCCAAGGCAATCGGCAAGCTGAATCTGTCGATTGCTGAAGCTGGCGCTGGTAATAAAGAAATCGCAGCAGCATTCACCGCTCTTGGAATCAGTGTTGAAGACGGCACGGGGAAACTCAAGACTGCGGATAAGGTTCTGGTCGAAATGGCCGGTAGCTTGGAGCGCTTCGCCGATAGCCCAGAGAAAGCGGCGCTTGCGAACAAGGTACTGAAGAAATCATACGAGGAACTGTTGCCGCTGTTTGCCGATGGCGCGGAATCGCTGCGTGCAAACATTGAGTACTACCAGAAGTACTCTGGCATGACTCAACAGGTTGCAGAAAGGTCTGACGCATTCAATGACAGCCTTGAGAAGATAAAGCTGTTGACTGGCGCACTTGGCAACCAGATCGCTGCCGAACTGTTGCCGACCTTGAGCCAGATCACGCAACGCATGATCGATGCCAAGGAAAGTTCAGACGGATTCTCTGGTATCACGAAAGGTATCGGCATCGCTTTCCGTGGGCTGACGATTGCAGCCAACGGCGTGATTGAAATCCTGGATGCCGTCGGCAAGCATATCGGTGCAACCTTTGCGATTGCTAGAAGGTTTGCCGAATTTGATTTCAGTGGGGGCATCAACGTTGGTAAAGAGTATTGGGACGATCTTGCCAATAGGGCTAAAAAATTTGGCGAGTTCACAGCGAAGATCGCGAACGGCGAAACGGCTGATAATGGACCCGCGAAGCCAAAACCAAAGCCAACTCCACCGCGCCTGCCGAATCAGGGGCAAGATCCCGCTATCGCCATCCTAGCTGGGCAGATTCGCGAACTCGAACGCCAGAACGACCGCGAACGCGAACTCCTGGCTGAACGCAATGAGTTCCTGCAAGACGCCTACCAGAAAGACCTAGTGTCCATCGGTGAGTATTACGCTGCCCGCAAGGGTGCCGCAGATGAAGCTTTGGCAGCACAGCAGGCAAATATCAGCAAAGAGATCGAACTTCTGCGCGGTCGCAAGGCCAAGGACGCCAACGAGCAGGCGCAGAATGAGGCCAAGATCAAGGAGTTGATCGAGAAGAAGGCCGACCTTCAAGAGAGGGCCGGACTTAACGCGATCCGAGATCTTCAAGACCAGTCTGCGGCATATGACCAACTCAAGCGATCCATTGAGGATGTCAACACCGCCTTGCTCGAACAGCAGGGAAAATCCGGTGAGGCTGCAGCGCGCCGATTCGATGAACAGAACCGCGCACTTCGCCAGAAACTTGAGGCGGAACTCGCGGAGGCGAACAGGAAGCCTGATGCTGATGGCGTAACCACCGTTCGTGGTTCTCGCGCCCTCAACAACCTAAACGCACTGCGCGAGATCACCATCGCCCAGGCTAAGTTGAATGAGCTTCAGGATGCTGGCGCCCGCATCCAGTCGGATCTTGCAATTGCCACCGACCGTGCGCAAATCGCGGCCCAGAACGGGTCGATGACGGAGTTGGAAAGCCTGCGGGCCGTTAGCGATGCGAGAGCGCAGAGCCTGGTTGATCTGAGGGCTGTTGCTGACGCTTATACCGAAGTCGCAGCCAAAACAGGCAATCCAGCGATTGTGCAGCGCGCCAAGGAGTTGCAATCTGAAGTTGAAAAGCTTGCCGCATCAGCCGACCTGGTGCGGGAAAAATTCGAAGGGGTATTCGAGTCCGGGTTTGAGTCGTTCTTCGACAAGCTGACCAGCGGAACGGCCAGCGTCAAGGACGCATTCATGGCGATGTTCGCCAGCATTTCTGCCGAAATTTCGAAGATGGCTGCACAGGATCTCAGTAAGCAGCTTTTCGGAAAGAGTGGGTCTCTCGGTGGAATTGTTGATTTTGCTGCTGGTTTGTTCGGCGGTAAGGGTGCCGCACCTGAGCTCTCGCAATCGGTTGCTGGATCGGTTGCGCAGGCAGCTACCGCTGGCACCGAGTCTACTGCCGCTGCAGCAACTACCGCTGCTTTAACTTCGCTTTCCGCTGTTACGGCGACCGTTGATGCATCCATGGTCACTCTCGGTGCAACCGCTGTCACGGCTGATGCATCGTTAGTCACGCTGGCCGCGTCCGCTACCGCAGCAGCGTTGGCACTTGAGGTGGCCGCAACGGCTGCAGCCGCAAGTGGTGCAAGTGGTGGTGCTGGCGGCTTAATTGGTCTGTTTGGCGACTTCGCATCCCTCGCTGCTAAGGGAAACATCTATGTCGGTGGCGGCTTGGTGCCGTTTGCTAAAGGTGGTATTCCGGGAGTAGTGGACAAGCCAACGATGTTTTCTATGTCGGGCGGTCGAACAGGATTGATGGGAGAAGCAGGACCAGAAGCCATTATGCCACTCCATCGCGACAAGCAGGGCGAACTGGCCGTGAAGATGATCGGCAATCGCGGGGAAAGCATGATGCTCCCGCTAACCCGAGATGCCAACGGCAAGCTTTCGGTACGCGCGCCTGATGGCAAGGTTCATGCTTTTGCAAACGGTGGCGTGTTCAGCGCTGGCTCTCTATCACCAACCTTTACGACTAACGCATTCGGCGCGATTGGTGGCGCGATGTCGTCCATGTCTGGTGGTTGGTTGGCTGCAAACGAGCGCGCTGAGAACAACGTGACGAATAACTACACCATCACGGTTCCTGCGGGCACGCCGCGCGAAAGTGCTGGTCAGGTGAGCCGCCAGCTTGCCGTGGAGATTGCGCGCAGCAACCGGAGGAATAACTGATGGCATTCCTTGAAACTCCGCGTTTCCCTGACTACCTGGCGTTTGGCCTAGTCGTTGGTCCGGTAGATTCTCGCACGCGCATTCGCACCGATAGTGGGCAAGTGTTCACCAATTTGAACTGGTCGCATTATTTGACCCGTTTGGATGGAACTACCACGGCCCGTACCCAGGCGCAGCGCGACGAGATCGACAACTTCTTCCGCGCCGTGCGGGCGGATGGATTCCGAATTCGGGACTACTCCGATTATCAGGCCGGTTCTTCCGGTGTTGTGACGCAGTTGACATCAACCACGTTCCAACTCGGGAAGACATACACCAAAGGCAGCGCAACTTATACCAGGAAGATTACCAAGCCGGTTAGTGCGATCTCGGTTTCAGGTGGAGGCACTTACACCGTTGACTATACGACCGGCATCGTTACGAAAGTTTCTGGAGCCAACCCAACCGGGTGGACTGGTGAGTTTGATATTCCAGTTCAGTTCGAAGCCAGTGAGCTGGTTTGGCAGGTTGTTGCCCGTGGTGCCGGAGGTTTGATGTACATCGCTGACGAACTGAAGATGATGGAGATGGTCCTGTGAAGTCCATGTCTGCGGAATTGAAGGCTCACTTCGCCCTTCCAGTTACCACGATCTGCCATCTGATTAAGCTTACTCGCACCGATGGAGAAGTATTTGGCGCAACACCCGACCACGATCAGGACATTACATTTGATGGCGTGCTTTACAAGTCTTCGCTGGGACTGATTCCATCGGCAGCAGAAACAAGTTCGACACTCAACGTTGACACGATGGATGCAAAGGGGCCGTTGCTGGAACTCGGTGTCAATGAGGCCGACATCATCGCGGGCCTGTGGGATCTCTGCGAATTCGAAGTGCGCCGCGTCAACTACTCCGACCTAACTCAGGGCTGCGAGTTTGTGCGAAGCGGTAACGTCGGGGAAATCTCCATCGGTCGCGGGACATTCCAGTCTGAGCTTCGAGGCAAGATGCAGAAGCTGCAGCAGACGCTTGGCGATGTCGTGACACCAGCTTGCAATGCAGACCTGTTTGATGCCCGCTGCGGGGTAGTGGCCACCGAGGGAACATGGAAGTTCTCCAATAAGGCAGTTACGACCGCGACAAGCCAACGCCTATTCACAATTTCGACACTCGCTCAAGCGGCAGACTTCTTCACTGCTGGCAAAGTCACATTCACGACTGGCTTGAACGTTGGGTTATCGATGGAAATCAAACAGCACTCCACTGGTGGTGTGATTGAGTTGCAGGAGTCGATGCCATATGCAATATCGGTCGGTGATGAAATGACGGTCTTCGCCGGCTGTCGTAAACGCGCCAGCGAAGACTGCAACACCAAGTTCAGCAACATCATCCGCTTCCGTGGATTTCCTTCGCTGCCCGGTTTGGATCAGGTCTTCAAGGGTATTTGATGAAACGTGATGATCTAGTTGCCGAGGCTCTCGAATGGGTCGCGGTCGGCACGCCCTTTCACGCCAATCAGTCAGTTAAAGGGGTTGGTGCTGATTGCGTCGGCCTGGTGGGTGGCGTTGCGTTCGCTTGCGGGTCTGATCTTCCAGAAATTCCAAAAGCATATTCGCTATCGCCTGATGGTTCACTAAAGGCATACCTGGATCGTAATTTGACTCGCGTGTTCGGTGAACATCAGCCCGCCGATGTCCTCCTGATGTCGTTCGATGGCGGCGAGCCACACCACGTTGCCATGTATATCGGAAACGGTGAAATCGTGCATGCATATACATCGGTCGGCAAGGCTGTGAAGCAAACCTATACCAGGGCGTGGAAGAAGCGTGTTGTCGCGGCCTATCGCTTTCCGGGGATTGAATAAATGGCTTCCTTGATCGGCGGCGCTGTTGGTGCTGCGATTGGTTTCTTCGTCCCGGTTGTTGGTCCGGCACTAGGCTTCGCTATTGGATCGGCGATTGGTGGATACGTTGGGCAGCCCGACCGTGAAGGCCCGCGTCTTGATGATCTGCGCCAGCAGCTTTCCGTCTACGGCGCTCCAATTCCTATGGAGTGGGGCACCAACCGCCACGCGGGTACGGTCATCTGGCCGCAGATCCTTGAGGCAGTGGAGCACTCGCACTCAGAGAGCGCAAAGGGTGGGCCTGATGTCAACACCTACACTTACACCATGTCCTTTGCGGTCCTGGTGTGTAAAGGTCCGATTGCAGGCATCCGCAGGATTTGGTCGAATAAGAAGCTTGTCTACGATGCTTCGATTGCCAATGAAGGCGCCACGCAAGATCCGGCATTCGGCTCCGCGCCCCGCTTCTACCTTGGCACCGAGGATCAGGAGGTTGATCCGCTGATCGAGGCGACTGACGGGCCAAGTCCGGCATATCTAGGCTACGCATACGTGGTCTTTGAAGACTACGACGTAACCGAAATGAATGGTCGCCTGCCTCAGTTTGAATTTGAGGTGGTCACTTCGGCTGATGATGCTACCCCAGACATTTCCAACATCGGTGACGCCGGCCCGAAGGTTGCTTACGATCCGAACACAGGTTATGTCTGGTCGGTAAGTGGCGTGGCCAATACGCAGATTGATGTCTACATCAACGATTTCCTGAGTGAGGCGCTGGTAGATCACCTGACGATAGTTCCAAGTTCCACCGGTAGCAGCATGGGTAACGACATTACCTATGTGCCGGCATTGGGCGAGTTTTGGGTTTGTAACTCGAACGGCACCGACATCATTGCGATCAATGCGGTAACGCACGCCTCACGAGAACTGGACTTCGGCAAGTCGTTCGTCGGCCTGATTCACTACTGCCAGAAAAATGGGAACGTAGTACTTGGTAGGACAAATAGCTCCACTGGATATTGGGTAATAGATGTTGCCAGTGAAGCGATTGTTCACACTGAATCCATCTCCGGCAGCGTGTTCGGCCTGGATCAAATCCTGACATTAGGCGATGGTCGTGAGGCATTCCTCTATGCCGATAATGTTGGAGTGTACGAAGTTGACGGTGTATCGACTGCGTTAGTTCAGACATACAACGACGCAGCGATTTCGACCACCGCTTATATGGCGGCTGACACCAGCAGGGATACGATTGTCATCGTCAACGATACATCTTCAACCATCCTGACACTGGACCTGAATACCGGCATCTTTACGCCGCATACTCTGTCGATGCCGGTCGATGCGCCGCCGACCGCCAGCATCAGCCTGCACCGCATCCTGTGGCACTCGCAGAACGACAAGTACTACATCACTGCGCACCAGGCCGGGTTGAGCTGGACCATGTTCACGGTCAACCCAGTCACGTTTGAGATTGAGGATGTCAAGATTTATAGCGGCCCAACGAATACCGGTTCGTTGCTGGAGGTTCCCGACCATCCGAATTTCCTGATCTACACGGACTCTGGTACTGACTCGGCCTACAAGATTCCGCTGTTTGGCCTACTTGACCCGAATGCCGTCGTTCTCGGAGATATCGTCACAGACCTGTGCGCGGAAGCTGACCTGGACGCATCAAAGATCGATGTTACAGACCTGACAGACGAAGTTCTTGGGTATATCGTCCCGCGCCAGATGACAGCCAGGGCGGCGATTGAGCCGTTGCAGCAAGCGTTCTACTTCGATGCCGTTGAGGGCGAAAAAATCAAGTTCGTCAAGCGTGGTTCGAGCACGACCACAACGATTCCAAAGGATGACAGGGCGGCGCACATTGATGGCCAGGAGGTTCCGGCACACCTTGAAATTCGGCGCGCAATGGATACTGAACTGCCAGTGCAGTGCGATGTCGAGTATCCAGACTTCGACGCGGACCATCAGGTCGGCAACCAATACGACAGGCGCATCACGAAGGACACACGCCAGCGCATTAACCTTCAAATAGCGATTGTCATGCGCGCGCCAAAGGCTAAGGAAATCGCCCGCTGCACTCTGTATCAGGCTTGGCAAAAGCTAACTTTCCGCTGGGTGACAACGCTCAAGTACGCCTATTTGGAGCCGACCGACATCGTTCAGTTGCCGACCGATGATGTTACATACCGCGTCCGCATTACCAGCCGCCGCGACAATCCTAACGGTCTGATCGAGTGGGAAGGCGCAATCGAGGATGCGGCGACCTACAGTCAGTCCGGTGATGACGCGATTACGCCACCGTACCAGATCCAGTCCATCTTCGAGGCAAGCACTACGATCCTGGCCTTGATGGATATTCCCTTGCTGCGCGACGAGGACGACAACGCCGGCTATTACGCAGCAATGGGAGGTGAAGCATGACTTGGACAGGTGCGCAACTCTATAAGAGTTCGGATGGCACAACCTACGATGCGATGCTTTCCACCACCAGCGGCGCGATCATCGGCATCGCGCAGGATGCCTTGGGTGATTTCGATGGCGGAAATGTTTTTGACTACGATAACACTGTCACCATCGCCCTACAAACAACTGGAACGTTGGTCAGCTACACGCAGTTGCAAGTTCTGAATGGAGCTGGCGCTTTCCTCTTGGGTATGCATGGCCGCTGGGAGGTTGTGCAGTACAAGACTGCCACGCTGGTTTCACCTGGCGTCTATACCTTATCAGGACTGTTGCGCGGTCGGCGTGGCACTGAATGGGCGCAAGGAACGCACCAGGCAGGAGATAAGTTCGTGCTGGCCAACATCTCGACCTGGCAGCGACCGAATGCAGGAACGGCTGAAATCGGTCTGACACGCTACTACAAGGCGGTGACGTTCCGCGACTCGCTGTCGAATACAGCCTCGCAGACCTTCGCTAATAGCGCTGTTGGCCTGAAGCCTTACGCGCCTGTTCAGTTGACCGGTTCTCGCGATGGATCGAACAACCTGACAATCAATTGGATTCGCCGCACCAGGATCGGCGGTGAGTGGCGCGATTATGTCGATGTGCAGGTTGGCGAAGCAACACTGTCCTTTGACGTTGAGGTGTGGAATTCGGATTACTCCACGCTCTTGCGCACGATATCTGGTGTCAACGCCGTGACCACTGGATACACCGCAGCAGATCAAACCACGGACGGCCTGACCCCAGGCGATCCAGTCTACCTACGCATCTACCAAATCAGCGCCATCGTCGGGCGCGGCTATAAACTCGAAGGCTCCGTATGACCACAACAGCTAATCTGGCAGTAACGAAGATTGATAGCGCGCAGGCGCAAAAAGAGGTCACGGCGAACGAGGCGTTTGATGTTTTTGATGCGGCCTTGTCCGGTACGTCGATTGCTCTGTCGGACGCAAACTACACGCTTTCGACATCGACTACGCCGCAAGAATGGCAATACGGCATCCTTAAGTTCACTGGCGCCTTGACGGCTGGCCGAAACATCATCGTCCCAGATAACGTCAAGGAATACATCATTGTCAACGCCACTACCGGAGGATTCGCGCTGACCGTAAAGACAAGCGGTGGGTCCGGTGTTGCGGTTTCGGCGGGCATCAAGGCAATGGTCTATTGCGATGGGACTGATGTTATTGCAATTACTCCTGGCGCTGGCGCTGGCACTGTGACGAGTGTTGGTCTGTCTAGCACTGATTTTGATGTTACCGGTAGTCCTGTGACCACCTCTGGAACTCTGACCGCAAACATCAAGAATGATGCCGTCACATATGCGAAGATGCAGAACGTATCGGCAACCGATAAGATTCTCGGTCGATCTACGGCTGGCGCCGGGGATGTTGAGGAAATTACCTGTACTGCCGCTGGTCGAGCCTTGCTTGACGATGCGGACGCGGCCGCTATGCGTACCACTTTGGGCCTTGGGTCATCCTCCACGGTGGCAATCGATACGGATGGGACAATGGCGGCGAACAGCGACAGTGTTGTTCCGTCGCAGAAAGCCGTTGTCACCTATGTCGATAGCAGGATCACTGGCGGCGCATCCGACGTGATGATCTTCAAGGGAGTTATCGACTGCTCCGCGAATCCGAACTATCCCGCAGCCGATGCTGGTAACCTCTACAAAGTATCGGTCGCAGGTAAGATCGGCGGCGCATCTGGACCGAACGTAGAGGCAGGCGACACTCTGTATTGCATTACTGATTCGACCGCCTCGGGTACGCATGCTGGTGTTGGTTCGAACTGGGTAATCACCCAGGTTAATATCGACGGTGCTGTCGTCGGCCCAGTGTCGTCCACGGATAACCACCTTTGCCTGTTCGATGGCGCCACCGGGAAGTTGATTAAGGATGCTAGCCTAACTAGCGTACTGGACCAAATTAGCAGTACTCAGGGTTCCATTCTCTATCGTGGAAACTCAAGCTGGAGTGCGCTAACGCCAGGCTCTAGCGGCCAAGTTCTCCGAACCAATGGCGCCGGCCAGAATCCAGATTGGGCCAGTGTTGGTATTGGAACTGCCGGCGGCGGTAGTTCGCTGGCCTGGCCTATCCAGGGCACACCATCAGCGTCGGGCACTTCGACCGCCTCGCACGGAACCTATTTTATTCCCCTGATTGACTTCTCGGTTCTTGGCTTATGGGCTTTGATGACGACCGTTGCGGGCGCAACCTATCGGGTTTCGATCTATCAAGTCAACACTTCCGGATTAATTTCTGCCGTGGTCGTTGATAGTGCCGATATCTCGTCGCCTGGCGCTGTGACCGGCACCAATGTAGGGGCGCGATTCTCAACTCCCCCAACACTGGTTGCGGGGAATAGCTATGTTGTGAACATGCGCCGTACCGATGGTGGTGATACCGCAGTGGTTGGCGTATATGGTCTGAGCACATCCTCACTCCCGACGTTCACCGGCCTTCCGATCCAGTTGTTGGGCACTACCCAAACCAAGTTCGCTACGCTGGCTAAGGCAACTCCCGCTGTGGGCGATACATTTACCCTGGGCGGCAACGGCTACTACGTGCTCGGCATTCTGCATACTGCATAAGACATGACGACCCATACCATCACTATTGACTCTGGCGTAGTGTCGGACGACTTGACTGATTTCCCGGTCATGGTTCGATTATCTAGTATGCCATCGGAGTTCTGGGAATCAGTGCGGCCTGATGGCGGTGATGTACGCGTCACCACCACGAGTGATATGGTGATTCCCCATGACCTGGCACGCTTTGATTATGGCGCAAAGGATGGTGTGCTGTTCTTCAAGGCATCCAGCGTTCTCGCAGCTTCCGCAAATGAATGGAAGATCACTTGCGGAAATCCGGCGCTGAACAAATTGCCTTACACGGACTCCAATGGGCGCAATGCAGTATGGTCGGATTATTCCGGGGTGTTCCTGCTTGGAGAGACTGCCGATAATCGCTGCGGCGGCACGACTATTTCAGTCAAGGGCGATCCAGACTTTTTCATCAATATCGCTACATCGCCAAACCTCCCGGCGCTCCAGGGTGTTTGCTCAGATGGAACCTACTATTACGTTTTTAATGCTGATGCGATCTACAAGTACGATCTGACATGGAGTCTCGTCGCCAGCAACCTGAACGCACTATCAGACTGCAGCATCTCCACCGCCAACCACATTGGCGACGGCGACATTCATGATGGACTTCTGTATGTGCCAGTAGAGCGCTACATTAGCACCACTAGCTTCAGCGTTCAGCACATCTGCGTATTCGACGCCGACACACTGGCTTTCGTATCAAAGACCAATATTTCTGCACAGGGTCATGAATGTTCGTCCATCGCATACTGTAATGCGGATGACCTGCTATACATCACATCGTTCGCATCTGGAACAAAGTTCTATAAGTACGACCCATCAACCGGGAGTTATGTAGGCGATGTCACTCTCACATGGCCAACCGGCGCGCCGAGTGAAATGAACCTGCAGGGCATCACCTGGTGGCGGGATGCGTTCTGGATCAACTCCCATGCGTTCGATGAGGTCTATCGCGTAACGCAGGCCGGCGTGGCCGCTGGTAGTGGACTATTCGGCATCACCGCCTACGAGCAGGAGGGAATGGGAAGCATCGGAGACTACCTGCTGCAGATGGAGCAGGTTAGTTCGATTGGAACGGTAAGAACCTGGAAGCCTCGGGACGAAGCCCTCTGCGCCGGTGGTGGCGCGCTGGTCGCTTCCGATTGCGACTTCCCGGCTGTGGGCCTCGCATCCTCAACGACGTGGACTATGGGCGTTACGGCTGCGATCAGCGCGACAGGCGCTAACCGCAACATTGCTTCCTACTGGAATAGTGCTGGCAGTGCCACTGCTCGTGCAACGCTCGCCTATCGCAGCGCCACCAATGAGATCGCACTGTGGGATAGCACAAACCTGTGGCTGTCGGCCAGTCCAGCCCTGAACCCTTCGCTCAATACGTCTTACCGCCTGCACGCCGTCTACTCTGGCACCACCAGCCGCAAGTTCTATGTGAACGGTGCGCTCAAGAACACGCAGGCGCCAATTTCCTCACCACCAGCAAGCCTCAACACTCTGCGCTTGGCGAACAATGGATCGAACGAGAAGTTTCGGGGCGTGTTGGGCTACGCCTACCTGCGTGCATCGGCACTCTCCGACGCGTGGATTGCGGCCGAATACGCCAACGTCAACGCACCAGGCAGCTTCTACTCGATCACGTAGTCATGGAATTCAAGGCTCGTTTTTTCAACTGGAACGCTTCCGATTCCAGCATGCTGACGCACGGCTGCACTTGGACAATCCGAGTTACGGATGATTCGTCGGGACGCGAGATGGTGCGCGCCGCCATGCTGGCTGCGGACTGGCCGCAAGGTCCATACACGACCCAGTACAAACGCTTCGATCAGCATGTGAACGTCGAGGTTGACACCAAGGAAAAGCCAAACCAACTGATCACGCTGATGATCGAAGATCCGGCGAACTGGTACAACGCGAACAGTTTCCGCTACGTTGCGCCAGTTCAATCAAGGATCAATCGAAACGTAGCAGGAAGGCTTGCCATGCTCGGCCTCTGGTTTGCCTGCCTGCCAGCATACATGGTCATCATTCCGCGCCATTTTTACTTCGCGATCTTCCGTCCAGAGAGCGCGAAAACACTGGCTATTGCTGTTGACCGTGCGGCCAATAGCGCCCTTCATGGAAATCACAACGAGACGATATCGAGCAGGGCGAATCGGGCAAAGGTGAATGGTCGCAAGTGGGGCTGTGTGCTGTGCAAATTCCTTGATTGGTTTAAGCGCGGCCACTGCGAGGATGCAGCAGGGAAGTAAATCAACCGCCTTCGGGCATTGCCGGGGAAGTTCATGGATTTAATAACAGTACTAGCAGTGGCAGGCGTCCTCTTGCAACTTCTCGGCATTGGCCTAGTGAAGGTGCTGTGGGTGGCATTCGATGAGGTCAAAAGACGCGCGGTATCAACGGAAAAAGAGTTGGCAGATTATAAGCTGCACGTAGCGGAAAACTATGCCACCACGCGGGAGCTTTCCAAAGCTATTGACGCCATCAACGAAACTATGAAGGCGGTCTTTGCAAAGCTGGATCGCATAGAAGAAAAATTGGACCACAAGCAGGACAAACCATGAGGCTGCACCGAGACTGGAAAAATATTCTGCGCAAGGCGTGGAGTATCAAACTGATCCTGATTGCCGGATTCTTCAGCGGCCTTGAAGTGCTGCTACCGTTCCTGCAGGATTTCCTGCCGGTGCATCGCGGCGTGTTTGGATTCCTATCCTTCGTTACTGCCAATGGTGCTTTTGTGACTCGCCTTCTAGCACAGCGTGACCTGGAGAAGAGCGATGGCTGAAATGACTCGCGCCAAGAAGGCTAGTGCTGCTGCCGCCATAGCCGCTGCTATTGCGGCTCCAGCGGAAGGTCTTCGCCAATGGGCCTACTACTGCCCAGCAGGAATCCTGACAACGTGCTACGGCCACACAGGCGATGTCGTGAAAGGCAAGCAGTACAGCCTCGCAGAGTGCAAAGCGCTTCTCAATGCGGACATGATCAAGGCAGTCGAGCAGGTTGATAAGTGCCACCCAGGGTTGCCCGTTGAGGTCTTGGCTGCATTCTCAGACGCTGTATTCAACATTGGCTCCATGGTTGCTTGCGACCCAAAGAAGTCAACTGCAGCGCGCTACCTCTACCTGAATCAGCAAATCGCCGCCTGCAACCAACTACCACGATGGAATAGGGCGACTGTAGCCGGCGTCTCGGTCGAGCTGCCTGGCCTAACCAAACGGCGCGCACAGGAGCGCGAACTATGCCTATCTGGCGCGAGGGGTTGAAATGGATGGATTTGATGCAGTAGAGAAGATGACCGGCCTAGATAAGTTGAAGTTGACCTTAGGGTTGTTGATGGTGTTGGCTGTACTGGTTGGTTGTTTCGGTGCAGGGTGGGTAGTCAACGGCTGGCGAAAAGATGCGACATATGCAGAGGACATAAAGGAACTCACCGCCGAAGTGAGCAAGTGGAAAGGCCAAGTGCGCGATCAGAACCACGCTGCCGATCTGCTAAATGAGAAGAAGATTGCGGCTGACGACCGCCGCAAACTTGCTGCCGACATGAGTAAGGCGACTCTCGCCGCCATTGCGCGCCGTGATGCCAGCGTAGATGGAATTGTAGCCACCGACTGCGAAGGCGTCCTTAAAGAGGCGCATGGGGATGCACGATGAACCGGACAATCCTCTTTGTATGGTTGACGGTCGCAGTGGTCCTTGCCTTGTGCGGCTGTGCAACCCAGGACCCACAAGTCACCAAGATTCCTGTTGCGGTGCCCTGCATCGACCCCGCCGATGTTCCAGAGAAGCCAGTTCTTCTGTTTGAGGAATCGCCATGGATTGACGGCGGCATAGCGGCAAAGAACCTGCTGCACGACAAGAACCGGCTCCAAGCTTATTCAATCCGCCTCGAAATCCTCGTGGCAGGCTGCGTGTCAAAATGACTACCGTCATATGTGACCGCAAGGGTATGGCCGCAGACATGCGGATATCCAGCGGCACAACCTTCAAATCCCACAAGCTGTATCGCGTCAACGGCGCAATCATCGGCTTCTGTGGCGACCCAGAGCAAGCCCTCAAGTTCATCGAGTGGCGGCGCAATCCCGACAACAAGCCCACCTACGGTGAGGCCGGGAGTTTCGAAGCGCTGGAACTCACGGCCGATGGTCGGCTTCTCATGTGGGGAACCGAACTCGTCGCCACGCCGGTACTTGATCCGTTTATCGCCATTGGTTCGGGTGCCCTGGCTGCTATGGCTGCTATGGCGATGGGTGCCAAGATCAAGCGCGCTATCCAAGTTGCATCACAATTCGACCCCGCCACGGGGCCAGATGTCCAAACGATGTCCCTAGGTGGTAAATCATGAAGATAGATCCTGAATTGCGGCAATGGGCAACAACTGACCGGCAAAAGGCAGTTTTCGAGGCAATGTTAGCGAATGGTGGCAATACAACAAAGGCATCCCGCCAACTCGGCATTGCTAGGGGTACTATCGATGATGCGATGAAGCGCCTCGCTACCAGGGCTGCTAAGCAGGGCTACTCGCCAGCCCATGATATGACACGGACTGTCCCAGATGGATACGTCGTCAAAGGGGTTTCCACCTATTACGATAAGGACGGCAAGCCAGCGGGCCAATGGGTCAAGTCCAGCATCGACATGGAGCGACAGCAAGAGCTGATCCGCGAAATGATCAAGGCTATGACCGAGGATGTGCGCGGCCTGGGGCCAGTCTCCAAGCCACCGAAGCGCACGAATTCCGATTACCTGGCCGTCTACCCGATTGGCGATCCGCACGTTGGCCTCCAAGTTTGGCAGCAGGAATGCGGTGAGGCCTTTGACCTGAAGATTGCCCGCGAGATGACCCTTGGAGCGGTTGATCGCCTGATGCAGTCTGCACCGGAGGCTGAGACTGGAATCATCCTGTTGCTTGGCGACGTATTCCACATGAATGACCAGAGCAACGCCACCCCTCGCTCGAAGCATCAATTGGATGTTGATAGCCGCTATGTCAAGGTGCTGCAGGTCGGGATCGAGACATACCGTCACGCCATTCAGCGCGCGCTCCAGAAGCATGCAAAAGTGGTTGTGCGCTGCGTGCAGGGCAATCACGATCCCGAGGCCATCTGGGCGCTCGCCTTCACGCTCCAGGCGTTCTTCGCCAGCGATCCACGCGTTGAGGTGGACCTTCATCCATCCCCGTTCTGGTATTACCGCTTTGGCAAGGTGCTGATCGGGTCCACCCACGGCGACAAGGTGCAGCACAAGCAGCTTGGTGGGATTATGGCCGCTGACCGCGCGAAGGATTGGGGCGAAACCACCCAGCGGCACTGGTACACCGGCCACGTGCACTCGCAGAACGTCACCGAACTCCCTGGCGTGATTTGCGAATCATTCCGCACCTTGGCGGCAAAGGACAGCTACGCCAACGGCCACGGCTACCGCGCAGGCCGCGACATGGTTTGCATTGTTCACCACAAAGAGCATGGCGAGGTTGAGCGCCACAGGGTTGATGTGGGGATGCTGGCATGAGCTACCTGATCGCTTTCGCCACCTCGTTCTGCTTCATTTTCCTCAAGGCATTCCAGCAGCTCAACGTTGTCAACAAGCAGTACTTATGGGTTCTCCCAACGTCTATGGCGATGGCCGCATGTGAGGTATATGTCATCGCCACCACGGCAAAGAATGGGTACGGCTGGATCGCACTTGCGATTGGATTGGGCGCCGGCTTCGGCTGCATGGCTTCCATGTGGGCGCATGAAAGGATAACTAAACGTGGAAATTAAGGATACCAACCCAAAGGATAGCGTCGGCACCAGGAAAACGCCGATCTCGTGCCTCCCGATCCGCGTGTTGTGGCGCGTTGGCCTGGCGATGCTGGAGGGTGCCCTGAAGTATGGTCGCCATAACTACCGCGCCGCCGGCGTGCGCGCCTCCGTGTACTTCGATGCATCCGTTGGGCGCCACCTATTCTCCTGGTGGGAAGGGCAGGACATTGATCCTGAATCCGGCATGCACCACGTTGATAAGGCCATTGCCGGACTCATGGTGATGCGCGACTCGATGCTTCAAGGGAATTGGGTGGATGACCGCCCACCATGCGGCGAGGTCAACCTAGACCCCTTGAATGCTCACGCCGGCACGTTGATCGACATGCACGCCGATAAGAACCCTAGGCACTACACGATTGTTGATTCACTGCCAGGGATTGAATAATCCTCATCCCTGATATGTGGCTCCACCGCTAGCCGCAACCCCTCACTCAAATTCCCATTGCCTAGGCGCGTAGCCGCCGCGACGGTCACATCATCTAGGTAAGGGAATCTCCGCTTCCCACCCTTCATCTTTGGCGGTGCGCCTACGTGGCGCTTTTCGTCAGTCTCTTTACTCATGCTCCCTCCTGACGCCCAAGCCGCGTCGTGCGCGGCGTGTGGTGGTGCTGGGTGGCTATTGCTTCGGTTCAAAAGTTTCGATGTAATCGCCGTTGTAATATTGCCGCTCGACGTAGAATACTTGCCTTCCACCGTCACCTGGTTTGCCAGCGTAAAGCGTGACCCGGCTTTTGCAGCAGTCGAAACCCTCTGCCTTGAAGTACCAACCGTTGTCCACGATAGTTTCAAGCTTGCGCGTCTTGGCCTCTTCAAGCAGCCTTGCGCGCGCCTTAAGGAACGACTTTTCAACCTCTTTGCACTTCCAGTGCGTGTAGTGCTGCGTAGTCATGATGTCCTTTCGATGATGCGCCCCGAAGGGCGCGGGGTTGTTAGACGCCTGCCAGTTTTGCGATGCGCTTCAGTTCGGCATCGCTTTTGAATGCCAGAGCGAAGAAGGTATCGCCCGCGTCGAAAGCTTTCTTCTGTTCTTTGGAATGGAATTGCAGGTGGGTGATGATTTGACCAATCAGTGCGCCTTTTTGTTGAGTATTCAGTTTCATTTCCTTGCCCTTTCATTCCCGCCGCGCCAATCGCTGCGTCCATGAATTCATTATATGCGCATATAATTGGAATTCAAGAAGAATTTACAGCTTCTTCGCAATCTCTGCCGCTGTCTCGTTGTAATAGATCTGCAGCATCTTCAAGTCCCGGTGTCCGACCATTCGCGCCAACTCCAGCACGTTCAGCTTTCGCGCCAGCCTGGTGATTGCCTCATGGCGGGTATCGTGGAAGGTTAGCCCCTCCACCCCGGCCATATCTCGCAGCTTACGGAAGTTCGCATCAAGCTGGCTGGTGGATAAGCCAAACACCGGCCCATTACGGTCAACCGCCGGCAGGAAGGAAAGCAACTGCAGTGCTCTGGGCGAAAGTGGAACGTCTCGGCTGGTTCCGTTCTTTGTGTCTCCCAAGTGGGCCACCGATCCGGTAATCTCGCTGGCTGGTAGGCCGCAAATCTCGCCGGCGCGCATGGCTGTTTCCAGAGCAAATAGGAAGGCTATGCAGACGCGCTCCTGCACGGAATTAGCCATCGACTCAGTGAACCCGGCAGTGTAGGTAATCGCGTCAATCTCAGACTGAGATATCAGTCTGTCGCGCGGTGCGGATTCCTTTGGGCGTCGAACGTCGCTTGCCGGGTTGGCTGCAATCCATTTCCATTCCTGCTTTGCCGTCGTGAACACGTTGGATAGCAAGTTGAATTCCCGGTTCACCGTGGACCCGCTGACGGTCTTCAATCTCTCGTCCCGCCATCTCCCGAGCATGTCGGAAGTCACCGCATGGATCGGCGTATCCCCAAAAGTCAGTTTCCCAAGCTTCTGTCTGGTGAAGGCATGGAGTCGCCTGGTCTCAAAGACCTTGCCGCGCTTGTGCGCTGACACTTCCTTGATGTAGCGATTGAAAGCATCCTGGCAGGTCTTATCGGTATCGACGCCAGTCTCGGCCATCTTCCGCAATTGCGTTTCCCGTTCCGCCGCCCAAGCCACAGCTTCAGCCTTCGTGGATAGCGTCTTCGCCTCGCGTATACCCTTCACCGCCACCTGGGCTTGCCAGCCTCCAGCCGTGCGTTTAAAAGTAGCCAAAACATCCTCCGTCGTAATGTCGTCGTAATTTCGTCGTAAAGGCTAGCAGAAAACGGTGTTCTATTGTGGTTTTTGGTAGTTTGTTGAAGGAGCTATTTCGATATGAAATTCATGCGTAAGTCGATGAATTTACTAAGGAAGTGTGGAAAGGTGTTGCCGAGTGTCGAATAGTTGGAAATGCAACGAATTCGGTGTGTGGTGCCCCGGGCCGGAATCTTGGTGTTATAGATATCAAATACTTACGAAAGCAAATCGTAATTTCGTCGTAATGCCGCAGAGCGTTTCGGAGGAAGAAGATGGCTGAAAGTGTTCTTTGGCGTGGTCCGCCATCCCGATAAAACCAGTATGCCACAAAAAGAAAACGCACCCGAAGGTGCGTCTGTGTGCGGCTGGAGGAGTCATTCTAATTCTTCTCCTGGTGCCGGTCGGCCCACTCGATGACCTCCTTGGCCTTGTACAGCGGTTGTGCGCGCCCGTTCTTCGTTGGCAGCCTGATCGCCTTCGGGAAGGATGGCGTGCAGGCCATGCGTTCGCGCACGACCTGGGGATCTCGCTTCAGGAAGGCGGCAATCGTGGCGATGTCCCACAGGTCAATCGACAGTGGGATCGCGGGCTGCAGGCGCTTGGCGACTTCTTCGGCCAGCTTCTCGATCAAACTCATTTCGCTCATGTCGCTCATGTTCAGTACCCCATATCTAGTTCTTGTGCTTCGTCGGCCAACGCCTGCATCGCAGATTCCCTGCAGCCCGCCTTAAACCCAAGTTCATAGACCTCCTTGAATTGGGCGAAGGCCGCACGAACAGACTTCATCAAATACTTCCCATCAGCCCGAGTCTTGAGGCAGACGTTTTGGTCCTTGATGTAATTTTCGAAAGCCATGCGAGTGCTATCCATTTTCTTTCTTACCGCTCCCGTTCGTCTTGCCGGTAACCGCACGATAGCTTTTCTCCACCTCTTGTTGCGCATAGCGCCCCGCCATGGTTTCGCCGATTGGCGTTAAGCCCGCATCGCGCCAGGCCTTGATGGTGGCATTCTTTTCTACCTGCTGTGGCGGTGCTGCGCGGCCAGCCAATGCAACGCGAGCGGCGATGACTTCCGGCTCTTTCTCGGCGTCCCAATTACCTGCATCGCCAGAGACGACAAGGCCTACGTAGCGGTCAAGCAAGCCCTGCAATGCCGAGCGCCACGCCACCGGCTCTGCTGCTGTGGTAGCCGCGCCCTTCTGGATGGTCTTGACGCCGCTGCCGCAGTGCGGGCATTGCAGCCAAGTCCAGCCTTCGCTTTCATACGCTATTGCCTGCTGGCTGGTCGCAAGCCTTGCTCGATCCTGCCATCCTCCCCATGCGCAGTGAGTGTGGTAGCTGACGTATTCGCCATGCTCTTCGCGCGTTAAATCGAGGCCGGTGTATTTCTGCGCAGCCTCAAACGCAACGCGCTCGCTCCCGTAATCGATTTGCGGCAGGTCTGCGCCCTCTGGCGTAGCTGCGGTGTCCGGCAATAGCCCATGTTTCAATACGTTTCGGGCCAACTCTTCGGAGTTGTGGTGGCCGCTGGCGATGCAACGTAGGACGAACACCAGATTTTTGTAGCCGGTCTCGAAAGTATCTTCCTTGGCTGGCTCTACCTGTGCGGTGCTGGCCTGTTGCAGGTTGTCGGATGGCTTCGAGGTGGCGATGAGTTCAGCAAATTGAGCATCACGAACCTGTGTGCAGAGGTGATTGGTTTCGCCGAATGGGTGCTTGATGCTTATCCACCATGCATTGCCATGCGCCGCCCGGTAGGCCCTCATGGTTACGCCCGGAGGAAGGTGGCCGTAATCCTTCCCGCCCTCCTGCTGCAAGGGCTGTGCGGTACTGGACAGAAGGACTGTGTCAATATCGGCGCACAAACTTACTGCTGGGGCTACGTCCTTCCACATTTCAAGCGTAGCACGTGCTTCGCGCAACAATGCTTCAATCCTATCTGCCCGCTCCTTCTCTTTCAGCCATTGCGGGTGCAGCTCTTCCAGGGCGCTGCGTCGGCCATGCTCAAGCTGTTTCTGACCGTAGGCAATGAACTTGCCGAAAATCGCATTCATAGTGCGGCCAAACTTTGGACCGACTGCATTCACCAACTCATGCAAAAGTCCGCGCAGATTTGGCTCGTCCGGGTCATCCACGCTCTCTGCTGGAGATACAGCGCGCTCGGCAGGAACGGAAACAGCAAAGTCTTCCGCCATGCTGATAAAGTCCTCCAGCACCTTGCGCGGCCCGATGGCGTCCACGCCGGCATTCATGCGAGCGTAGTCGTCCATGCTATCGAGCGCTTCACGTGCTGCTTTGACGTCGTTTGTATTCAATTTTCTTCTCCTTGTCCCCGCAGCTATTGCGGGGTGGTGGTTATTCGTCGCGGCGCTTCATTTCCTGGCGAAGCGAAATTGCTTTCAACATCAGAGACGCCATCTTGCGCTGGTCGCCAGTGATACCAGCCCGAAGACGGCCATTTGGCGACCGTACATCCTTGGCATTCAATAACTTGCCGAGCGCCCGTGAAATATGCTGTATTGCTGAATCAAGTTCTTTGGTGATTTCACCACTCATTCCCTGCCTCCCTGTTCTTGCTGGGTTGGGTGGGTGGCGCGCAATGTTTCGACAGCAGGAAGAATCAGCAGGCCAAATACGTCGGAGCCTACGTCTTCAGCCGTGCGCCGCGCGCCCGTCCATGGGTTGAACAGCCACGCAGTTGCGCCATTGAATTGACGCCACTGGTCGGCATACGATGGGTAGGGGCGACCCCATCCCGTCGCCGGGTCGTATTTCATGACGGTGCTTTGCTGGTCAGCCACGATCAGCCTCCGACTTCTGCCCATCCTGGGTGATGGAAGGGGCGGTCAAATACAGACTTGCCGCATCGTCAAAGGCCTCCCGAACATCACCCCTATCGGCGCGCATATCATGGCGCTCGCACCATTCTTGGAACTGCTGTTGCGTAGGACTAAATGGCCTCCGTTGCTCTGCTAGTGCCGCTGCTTCGGAGAGAACGGCGCGCATGTCGCTGCTGGTGTAGCCGTGACCGAACATCTTGGATGTTTCCGGCAATGGCAGCTTTCGGATAGCCTCTGCTACTGCTGACGCTGGCTGTGCTGGCGGTGGTACTGGATGCTCGTAAAGTTCCTTGGCGCAATTGAAGGTAAAGAACACGCCGCGCCCATAATTCGGGTGCGAATGTTCAACACCATCCTCTGCCGCATAAGCTTCCACCGGCACGGCGATTGCCTTGGTGGAGGGTGCGGATTCGCAGGATTTCCAGGCGGCTTGCCATGTGGCGAAGTCGTTTTGCGGTTTGTATTTTGCAGCCCATGCGTGATAGGCTTCGCGCATCTTATCGGTGTTGCCATTCGTTGGCACCGGCTGTGCTGGAGTAGCGCGGGCGGCCAGGGCTGCGCGGAGTTCGGCGATTTCGGCCTGGATATACTGATGTTCAATATGCCGGTAGCCTGCTGGGGCGTCAGCTTCGCGCATGCGTTCCTGCCAGGTCTTGATGTCGTTCATGCTTGCTCCTTGCATACGCTCTTTAGCGCTTTCCCGGCGCACATCATTTCACGCTCGAATTTCCCTCGGCCTTCTTCTATCCCTTTTCGGAATGCCGCAATGAAGTCTTGAGGCGTTTTCCCTTCAAGCAGGACCATTCCATGCTGGGCAAGGATGTCACCCACTTTGCCGCCATGAAAGAAGATCACTGCCGCCATCTGTTCGTGTTTAGATGCCATTTGCTTGCTCCTTGGCTGCGAGGATGGCCGGATCGATCTTGGCGCGAGTGACCTTGAAAATTTCGATTTCTCCGTCCTGTGCGTATTGGGCGGCGTAGTGAAGGATATCGAGGTGGGCATTTTTTCCTGATGCGCCTGCTGCGAATTCGCCGTTGCAATGCAACTCGTAGTCCGGCTGCTCATCAGTTAGCACCACAGGCTGCGCGGCACGACCTGCCTGAAATGCCTTCCATTGCGCCTCGATATCGCCCCATGAGTATTCGCTGCCGGTGATGGTGGTTGCATAAGGCGCACAACGTTGCATGTCGTGATCGTCTTTGCCGTTCTTGCGGCACCACGCCTCAAACTCAGACCGGCACTGTTCTTTGTTATCGCTCATTCTTTTGGCTCCTTATTCGCTTGTGCTACGGATGCGGCGTCGATGGCAATATCCAGAGATTCGCCAAACAGATAAATGCCTTCGCCATTGCTAAGTTTTTGAGTAACATTGAAGTTACCGATGTTAGATTCGCCGCGTAGGGAATAGCCGTTATTTACGGTGTCGCGAATGAATCGATAGCGCTCCGCATCTTTCCGCACCTCTGCCAGTTCGCGACTCAACTCATCGATCTCGAAACCGGCCTTCATAAGATCTTGATTAAGCCGGAACTGAATATTTGCGTCAGCAATGCATACGGAAAGCAGTTCTTCAACTCGCTCGACCTGGCGCAAGTGGATCTGCCACATGATTTCCTTGATCTGCTCCACCACTTCATGCGGTTTACCGACAGTGAAATCCCCGAACGATTGATCGACCCAATCCAGCAGTTCTTGGCGCGCGTTCATGATTAGTCCTTCGGCATTCCAGCCAGCTTGCGCAACTGTGCGATGGAGACTTCAGGCAGCAAGTCCAAAGCTGCCATGAATACACCTGGCCCGATAGGCGACTCCTTGTAGCTGATCCGGTAGATCAGGGAGTGACTTACCTTGAGCCTCTTTGCTAGTTGCAGGTGGTTCTTCGTTCCCAATTGTTCATGCAGGAAGTTCAGGAACCGATTGGGTGTGTAGGTTTTATCGTCAAGCATCACCAGTCCCTCAGTCTTTTGATTTTGAGTTCCGGCTTGATTTCATCGGCAATACCAGGCCGTGAGTCGATTATCAATCCTTCGCCGGCTTTCTGCAGTGCTTGGATATAGTCGCCGTCGCTAACCCAAGCGCCGTTCAAGAAGTACTTGCTGGTGGTTTGATCGTCGTCATAGATCGTCACCAGGTCGCCATCGATTGGGGCGCCGTGGCCGGCAAGACTGATAGCTAAGCTCGCAAGAGAATCGCTCCACTTGTCATAGCCTTTCACCGACTCCTGCACCGGCTTACGCGCTCCGATGACGCTGGAGAAAGTAGGAAAGATGTAGGCCATGTCAGCCTCCAGAGGATTGGACGCATTGGCGGTGCCCACATCCTTGGCACTTCGGGTCACGTTCGCGGTCAACGCACTTGTGATCCAGCTTGAATTCAGTGGTAATCCACTCGTAGCGAGGTGCGCCGCGAACCATGACACCGTTCTGCTCGAACTCGTGATAGCCGTTCTGCACGATGTAGGGCTTGGTGATGCGTTCGCGCCCGTTGCAGGGGTAGATGTTGGTGGGACGCTTCATGAAACACCTATGAAGGCTTTGGTGAATGCGCCGTCAACCGTGAATCCACGACGTAGGACCGCATGCGCTAGTGCGGCTCGGTCGGTATGACTTGCGTTCGCCTGGCGCAGCAGACCAAAGTAACTGTTGGCGCTTTGGCAAACATCATCTTGGTCAATTTTATGGATCGTACGAATTGCATGCTGCACGGTCTTACGTCGCGTAGTGCTGCGCCATGGTCGAATAACCTGGCCGACGAAGTCAATCCCACGATCTACTGGTTGCAGAATGGTCTTCTTGTGATTCAGGCGAGCATTGAGTCGCGCCGGCAAGAAAGCGTCGATCTCACGTAACGCGCTATTCAGCCAGGCGGTCGATTCATGCAGTAGCACGAAGTCGTCAACGTAACGGACGTAGTGCCTGGCACCGATCTTGTGCTTGATGTGTTGGTCTAGAACATCGAGGTAGATGTTGGCAAAGAACTGTGACGACAGGTTGCCGATTGGCAGCCCAAGCGATGGAGGCTGATTTGTCAGGCGCTTATATGGCGGCACCTTCTCCAGCAACGCTTGCGTGCTTTGAAATTGATAGTTCTGACGCGGATCATGGAAGAGAATGATCTCTGCAAGATTAAGCCACCATGGCTCCGTCACGCGGCGAGCTATCAGATCGCGCAGGATGAACTTGTCGATGCTGACAAAGAAGTTCGCCAGGTCGCATTTGAGATATTGCGCCGGCCATTTCCAATTCTGCGTGATGCTCCGGACTTTGGCTTCCAGGCGGCGCACAGCATACAATGTGCCGCGACCAGGGATGCAGGCGCACGAATCCGCAATGAAGCTCGCTTGGAAGCGAGCCGCGATGCGATTATAGAGTAGGTGGTGAACGATTCGGTCGCGGAAGTCTGCGGCCCAGACTTCGCGCGGCTTGGGATGCGTGATGATGAAGCAGATCGAGCAACCAGGGCGATACTCGCCGGAGCGTAGTTCATCCGCCAGCGTTGCAAGATTGCGCTCTAAGTTTTGCTCAAAGGCGAGTGCCTTGCTGGTATTCCGTTTCGTGCGGCGGCAGTCGAAATAAGCCTGCACCAACTCCTCAAATGAGAAGTCGGCGCAATCGACGTTTGAATCTGCGGACAGCGCGGGCCCGGTTGTGATTCGACTTGTGATCATAGTTCTGGTTGCCATTGGTGAAATTCTGCATCCAAGCGCAGTAGGGGTCGTCCGCGTGCTGCGATCATTCGTGCTATCTACATCGCCCCATCGAAGGTAAAACCGATCAATGAGGAAACTGCGCCAGACCAACCTGGATCAACCAAGTGGTATCCGTTGTGCGCTTTGTCGGTGGCTTTGTGAGTCAGCGGCACGAACCAGATTAAAATCGCACTGGCATGACGACCGTGGCCGTCATGCAGCAGGCGCCTGCGTCGATTGCTTTCCACGCCATCCATTTGCTTGCTTCCCGATGGATGTCGTTAGTTCTACCGATCTCGCATACTGCTTTGTTGAGATCAGCTTCTTGTCGCACGCGAGGCGGATAAGGAACTCCGCGACCTGCAGTCGTTCAAGCAGATCGAGGAGAAGCTTTCCTTTGTCACGCGCGGCATTCGCACGGCCAATCAGCACCAAAATCTCAATACACTCCTCGGTGATTTTTCCTCCGAAGACATGCTTCAGGTCGCGTCGCATGTTCTTGACCAGGTCCGTTGACAGATCGAGAAGGTCGTACGCGGCCTTATAGATAGGAAGCGCGGTGTGAATTGCCATGTCAAATTAATGAATGATTAAATTGGCAATCTGCGGACAGCGCGGGCCCGGCTGCGATACGACTCGTGAACATAGACCTGGCTGCCATTGGCGAAATACTGCATCCACGCGCAGCAGGGGTCGTCCGCGTGCTGCTCGCTGGACCAGTACCACTCTTCTTGGAACTCGGACTTCAGATTCGCGTAAAGAGCCAGCATTTCCGCCCTCGTCGGCAGCTCGCCACCTTGCTCCTTTGCCCACGCGATAGCTTCGGACCAGGTGAGTCCGGTAGCTTCGCCAGGCAGTAATTCGAACTTCATGGCCGGCACTTCAACGGTCAGCGCGGATACCTTCAGCGCATCAAGCCGCGCGTTCAGCTTCACAACTTCCGCTTTAATGCTTTCGATTTCAGACAGGTCAGACATGGAACATCTCCAGGGTGGTTAAAGGAATAATTGAATTAACGAATAATCAATCTGCGGACAGCGCGGGCCCGGGCGTGATTCGACTTGTGATCATAGTTCTGGTTGCCATTGGTGAAACCCTGCACCCAAGCGCAGCAGGGGGCGTCCGCGCGCTGCTCAGAAGTCCAGTAGTAGCGCTGTTCGAATTCCTCTTTCAAATTCGCGAAGAGGAGGGCACCTTCACGGCAAGTCGGCAGTTCGCCACCAGCTTTGTCCGCCCAGGCCTTTGCGCCGGACCAGTTGATGTCGGCAGCCTGGCCTGGCAGCAGGATCAGGTGATAGTCCGGTTCACCATCCTTGCCGAGGATGATCCCTGCATAGAGTTCACCGTCCTTCAGTGCGGAGGAAAGGAATTCCGCTTTGATTTTCAATTGCTCGATTTCAGCCATGTTCATGAATTTTCTCCAGTATGTTTATGTTGCTTTTTGTTCCTGCGCGATCCCACCCAACGCTTCCATCAGGTCACCAAGCAACTTCCCGAACTCCCCGGCGAACAGCGCGAATTCTCCATCGAAGCGTTCTTCGTCATTGGCTGGCGCGTTCTCGGTCAATACGTCGAGCAACTTGATGGACTTGATTGACAGGTCTTCGGTCAGCACGAAGCTGATTTTGCTGTCCCAGGTCATGGCCAGTCGGGTGCATCGCTTTCCGGCTGCGATATGGCGGCGCGTGTCATCAGGTTCCAACGTATGCCGCTTGTAGGCGACCTGCGCCTTGCTTTCGCCGGAAGCCTTTAGGATGGCGTCCTGATCGACGGTGAATCCTGCCGGATTCTCGTCATGCTCAAGCCACGAAGTCATCATCCGCGCCGGGGTATGCTGGACACGCACTGATTCAACCGGGAAGCGGTCAACGGCTTTCAGGAGGAACTTGATGACGTCGTCTGCGGCCTTTGGCGTGCCTTCAATGACAAGCCAGCTTCCTTTGCGGTCGATCCAGCATCGCGTATGCGACCGAATGGATAGAGCGCGTGGCAAGAGTTCGTCATAGACGCGCTCTTTCAATTCCTTCATAGCCTTCTTGCCAGGACGGAAGCCTTGGGTTTCTTCCAGTCCGTCAGCGCGGTATTGTGCGACCTGGTTCACTACCTTAGCTGGCAAGATCTTCTTTTCGGTGGTGAGTTGGATTAACCACTGGTCGCCCACGACATGGAGGTAGCCAACATCGCGTGGGCCGGTGAAGCCTTGCGTCATCAAGGCGCTTGCAGTGGGTGGGTAGAAGTTGAGGCGCGATAGGGCGGCTTCAAAGTCTGCGGCTGTCATGGTGAAGCCGGGGAGGCGGTAGAGCTGGACTTGCTTGAACATGATCAACGATCCTCCACACCACTTACCAAGCCGTTACTGGTGATTGAGCAAGAATGGCAACTACCTTCGAGAATAGTGCCGAGCCAAGCCTCGTAGCTTGCCGTCATGCCAGCAAAGGCGCTAGCTCCGTTATCGGCCAACCAGTGAGCCAGTTCTTCCGGCGTGGCGAATGCTGGACTGATTGGCGTTCCTTCGGTGCATGTCTCGTACATCATGTAGTGGGTGGCGCTTCCAGGTACGAAGTCCGGCATATAGTCTTCTTGCTGTGGTCGCTCGCCATTCCATTGAGCATAGGTGAGTTTGCGGCTTTCCTGTTCGGCATAATCCGGAAATTCGCCACGATCCCACTTGGCGCATTCCTCATCCCATCTTGATACATCTTCCGCAAATCCGTCGTGCAAGGCTAAATAGCCGCCATCTGGTTTCTGTGGGTGTTGCCAATCTGGCGGAACCATTCTTACTTCGCGTCCCATCATTGCTCCTCTATCGGTTCATCAACCTCATGCTCTGAGGTATAAGAAAATTCAACGTAGTTGTCCTTGCGAAGATTGCGGTGTAGCGCAAGGATGAATTCAATACAAAGGTTGTCTATTCGCCGTACACCACCTTGAACACTTACCAGTACCGAGTAATTCCCATCGAGATCGGAAGTGGTGGCGAGTAGGGTTCCGGCGATGTCGGTCATCTATGTCAGCCCCATGCTTTTCCGTGCTTTACGTGCGCTGAATCGCGCCAGACGCTCGATGGCTTCTGCAGCAGTGACATCGAAGAATTCGTAGATGGCCTCGACCAGTTCTTCGTCGGAGATCTCGACTGGCTGATCCATGAGGCACTGGACAGGCGGCTCGCAAGGCTGGGTTGCGGTTGAGTGGTTCATTTGGATTCCCCTTGTTTCTTATCCCGCGCCGCTTCTACCTGGCGCGCAGCCTCCTCCAGCACGTCCTTTTGGCGGTATGACTTGAAGCGGCGCATTGCCTTGTGTGTCCGAAATGCTTTAGCTGCCTCCCGGTCCAGGCGCGCCAGTCGCTCGGCATCGGTTTCTGGTCGTGCGCCCATGATCAATCCGTGCAGCAAGGGCGCTTAGGGCAGAAGGTATGCCCGGAACAGCGTGCCGGTTCAGTGCAGAAGGATGGCGAGATAAACCCCTCCGCATTGGCAATCGAATGGAGCCGTGGCCTGGCTGGATAGGGAATGGAAGTCATTTTGACCACACCACCAAGATCCAACGCTTCTGCTGCCTCTCGCGCCTCCATCTCAGTGCGGCCCTCGACGCAGCCAGCGGAGTGGTTGCCGAACTTAACCCAAAATGCAGTCATTTCGAGGCTCGCGCTATTTCATGCTGCGATTGGTAATCCGCTGTGCCGGCCAGTGCATACAATGCAAAGATGATGACCAGGGCAGGGATGATCTCTTTAGGGAAGCGCGCCATGATCAGCGCCCCGAGGACTGCATCAGGCCCCAGCCAAGCTGGCGGCGGATTTCCTCCGGCGATGGTGGCGGCGCTTTCGCTTCGATGCGCTCCTGCTGCCATGCACGGACCTGCTCTTTTGTCGGGTGAGTTGCGGTTGCCATGATTGCCTCCATATTCCTAACGGAATGCGTCCAACGTCTTTGTAAGCGGAAGAATGTTCTTTGATTCGGCGACCGCTGCTTTGAGTGTTGCGATAGCGGTCGGCGCGGTGAACTGGTTGATAGCGCCCAATACGGACAGCTTCGCGTTGTGTTCGATCTTCGCTTCGTTTGGAAGGGCAGCGAAGTCAACGCGAGTAATTTTCATGCTGGCCTTACGAGCGCTGCGGCGGATGTGCTTAATGTCACCATCGGCAGCAGAGATAATCTCTTCATCAGAGAGGCGCTTCAGGCCGACGTTTGCCACCGCTTGAAACACGCATTTGTGGTTGCGCAGCGCATGGTTGCGGGCAGTCTGTAATGCTCCTTTGGCGCGTGAGCGAACGTCGCGCCCGATGGCCTTGGTCAAATCGTCGTAGCTGATTGTTTCACCAACTCCGACGTTCAAAAGTTGATCGCGCAGCAGTTGTGAATCGAGCGACATTTCTTTGATTGCGTTGGACATCTTGTTCTCCGAGTTATAAAACCTTGCCTTGTCTAGTGTTGCCGCACCGGGTCGCGCCTGGCTCAGTCGCGCAAAGTCATGCCGAGTGATGCCGAGTTATCCCATCGCATCGAACAGCACCCTCTCCGAAGATGCTGGCCGCTGAAATAGCGGTTAAAACTTGCCTTGTCTTGCCGCACCGAGCGTTGTCGTGCCGGGCTCAGTCGGGCTAAGCGCCGCCATGTACTAATTCCAGTTAATACTCTCCACGGTGAATCGACCATAGAAACCATTGTTCCTTGGGCGGAATCTGCCAATTCCAATGAATTTTCCGGCCTCCACAATCACCTGACGAAACACATCCTCAGTGATGGTTTCATCGAGAATCAAGAATTCAACCATCCCCTGCCATTCGTGAATAACAGGAAAGCACCTACTAACGCGAGTATGTCCGCCGCGAGTGCCATCCGATGGAACGTAAAGCCACTCCCCCTCGACGTCCTCTTTTTTTATACCCAGGTCCAAGCCCTGAACAACAAGGACGCCCGCTTCAAAATGCTTGGTGTAGGTGGCTTTACCTTTACCTACGATTTGTATCGAGAGATATTTAGCCGCCTCGGAAAGGCAATTTTTGAACGCCATTGGCGGGATGAAAATCGTTCCATCTTTTGTGGTATGAACGCGATCACGCCAAGTGCGCGCCTCATAATCGGCCTTGCTTTCCTTTTCCAGGAATTCGGTGTTGTAATAGCGGGATTGACTATATGGGCTGTTGCTTTTCAGATGGACGACTGCTGTTTTCATGATTGATCTCCATTTATGTCTTGTGTTGGTGCGGGGGTGGCTCCCCGCAGCTACCGAGTTCATAGCGCCTTCTTGCCGTTTCGCTTTTTGCGCACCCTGCGATCAGGGCTTTCAGGCCACCGAACTTAGGTCGGGCCTGCGTCTACCACCTGGAGGTAAGGCCGTGGCGTCCCAGCCCGCTGGTTGCGCCTCCATCGCGCCCGTGAAGAACTGCCCTTAATTGCAACCAGAAGGCCTACCAGCCAGCCCACCGGGTAAATCGCTTGCTCCTCGTACACCATGCGGTACAACTGCATCAACCGCTGCTCACGGCACATTGGGAGCGAAATAATCATTCTTTGAGGCTCGCCAGCGCATCGCCAACAGCATCCAAGCCGGCGAGCGTCGAAGTCCCAAGCGGACGGCGTGAAGGCTTTGGCCCGAGTTCCAACTCCGCTTCTGCCATAGCGTCGGTAGTGATCATCGTTTTCAGCACGCGGAGGAATTCGCGACCGGTCGTGTCGCTGGGATTGGTCACTGCGGTTTGAATCAAGGACTCCAGTTCTTGCGAGTCCATGAAGTAGGTCATGAGGTCGTTTTTGGCGGCCCTGATCGCTGCCGGCGCGCCTGCTGCGATCTCGTCGCGGCGCTTGAGCCACTTTTTCTGCACCAGGTCGCGCAAGCGGAACTCGCGGCGCTCTGCCTCGGTTACAGCATCGCGCGGTGGGTAGCAGTTGATGCGGTCGTTGGCGCCCATGATTCGCTCCGTTATGCCGCCAACTTCAGTTCGCCATTGCGCACCGCTTGCCGCGCTGCCTTCAGGAACAGATGGTTTTCATGCTTTTCGCGGCGTTCGTCCAGGTCGCGGCGGCGGCGAGCGAAAGATGCCATCAGGTCTGCACCGTAAGTGCCCTTCAGGGAGCCATTGGCACGCTTCTTGTCGCGCAGGATCTGGCGGGAGGTGCGGTTGCCACCAGCGTTGGCAGCGCGGTTGACTGCTTTACTTGCCTCGTTCGAAGCTGGGCGGCGGGCTTTGTAATCTTCGAATGATTCGTTTTCCAGGCGTTGCATGGCGGTCCCCTTGGTTAATTGAGTCACGCAAGCACTACGTTCTTCAGCACTCCAACCGACTGATACGCGGTGAACCCAACGTACAAGACGACCAGCAGGATGATGATCAGCAGCGATGCTTGCGACTTCATGGTTATTCCTTCAGTTCCCCCGCTTTCTGGAGGGCTTCTTTCACGATCTGGCTGACTCGGCGACCTGGAGTGGTTAGCTCAATGGCCTGCAATGCAGTCACCAGCACTTCATAGTTGTTGATCGCAGCGAGCATGTATTCCAAGCTCTCGAACTTCTTTGCGGTCAACGGGCAATCCCTTGCTTCCTCCACCGTCATACCTGGCTTGATTCCGAAGAAGGTGCCTTGTGCGACGTTGTTGGCGTCGGTCACAATTTCGGCATTTCTTCCATCCTGATAACCTGGCTTCAGTGGTAGCGCGACTGGTACTTCGCGCTTAGGTACTTCGTGTTTCTTGGCTGGGGTCATTTGCTTTACTCCTAACCACAACCATGAGTCAATCTTAGGCTAAACCTAAGTTAAACGCAAGGTGTGGCCTAACAAAAATTTAAGGTGGTTGTTGCGCATGGAATACACCCGGCAATTCTAAGAGGCATTCCATTTGCATCTTATAAGCCATGACATGTGATGCGGTGCGGAAACTTTGTGACAAATAGTGAGAAACTATGTGTTTAACCTAAGCATTACACTTAGTCAACGATTGCAAGATGAAATGTGATAATCCGATAGACTGCTGCAAGGTTTTAGCGTCTATAGTGAAGCTACTGATGCGGATTGATGGAGGGGAATTGTGAAACAGGCAGCTATAATGCGTTGGGTGTTGGTGATGCTACTGGGTAGCGGCGCGGCGGTCGGCGCGATGATGGTGATGAAGGATGCGGCGAAGCCACAAGGCCCGCAGGCTGTGGCGCAAGCGCCAGCGAAGTCAAACGTGGTGGCCCGCGCAACTCAGATGGATAAGATCGAGCGCGCATTGCGCGGCGAGTAGGCTAGCGCTGCAGCCTGGCGCACTTCTCGCTGATATCCCGGTCGTATGAGTATGACTTGCCATCGGTGTGATCATACTCCACCACGACATCATTGCGGATCAGGAAAATGTACTGCCGCGCGCCCACGTATCCACCAAAGCTGTTCTTCGCATTCACCATCGCACAGACTATCCAGCCGAACTTCCGCGAAGCTCCCATGTAGCCTTTGATCGGCTCGCCTTGGAAGCCATATCTGGCGCTTTCCGGGTCTTTCAATATCCCACCCATGAACGTCATCACCGTCGCCCCGTAGTTCGCCGGCGGCTGGCCGTAGTTCGCCGCTGCAAGCTCTTGCTGCGATGGGGCTGGTGTGGCGCATCCAACCAGGACGGCGAGCGCGCAAGCGATGATCATCCTCATGCCGACCCTTTAATTGCAAAAATGTTTTTGACGAATGTCACAGAAAAGTGATAATTGTCCGATTCTAACGCGCAAAGCAGAGGTGGAAATACCCTCTATTTCTTGGTTTAAGCTCTGCAATTCGGCGTAGAGTTTTTTGTAAGACAAATCCTACTTGGCCTACATCATGGACAACCTGAACCGGATCATTGCTGCGCATTCGAATATGAGCGATTGGGCTAAATTGGAGCTCTTACGCTATGCCAAGCTGCTGGAACGGGAATGTCCACCGAAAAAGCCGTTACTCCGATTGCTCCCGGCCTTGCCCCTGCTCCCGAATGCTATCTCTGGCGTTGGCAAGCAGAATTCTGCGGCGCTGACTATCCATTTGGTTAAAAAGGGAAAGTAGCTCACAGTCCTCCAAGTTGAGGCGCATCAGGAATCGCCCTGGTTCCTGGTCATCGGGCTGAAATGGTCTTGGCTTGGCCTTCACCGGCTCATCCCACTTTTGGCCTGCTGCCAGCGCCTCAGCCTGATTCTTGAACAGAAGATGTGCGGGGATGTCCGTTTCGCCCAAAAGCTGCGAAGTGGTCATCTTGAATTTCTCAGCCATCTTCCTGAGGTTTTCAAGCGTCGGCCATTTTTGCTGACCATCCCGGCCATTCTCGTAGGCCGAGATATTCGTATCGGCGATGTCCAGCAACCCAGCTAGGTCAGCCTGGGTCATGTCGTTTTTCCGACGAGCCAGTCGGACTATTTGCGGGAATTCCATAAGGTATAGCCTAACAAAAAATACTTAGGTAAGGCCTTGACTTGAACTTAGGTATCACCTAAGCTAGGCACATGACCACTGAATTGAAACAAGCCATAGACGACGCCGGCGGCGTATCAAGGATTGCCGAGCACTTCGGCATCAGCCCGGTTTCTGTCTACGAGTGGATCACTCGTGGTTGCGTTCCTGCAGATAAGTGCCCAGAGATTGAGAAGTTGACCCAAGGTGCTGTCCGCTGCGAACGATTGAATGACAAGGTGGACTGGACATTCCTTAGATCCACCCAGAAGGGCAAGTAGTAGCACCCCCATCCTGTAGTCCCGCTTCAATAGGAGAGTTGCATGGTTGTCCAGGTGAAAAAACGAGATCCACGTGTGATCGTCGTCAAGGTCTTGATGAATGCAGACGAGTATGTCGCATTCAAAAAGAACTGTGAGGAAGATGCTGTTTCTCATAGTGGCGCGTTCCGTACGTTGGCAAAGCAGTGGGATCAAATTAAGAGTAACGCACGCAGTCAGTTTGATGAATGGGCAAAAGCTGGCCATGTTCTGCCCATGATGGCATTCGGTAGCCGGGTGAATTTCGGCACCGCGCCCGCAAGACTCCGGTCCTGATCAAACTGAATGGAGTGCTCAATTCAGTGAACCGCAAGGCGATCTGACGGAGGAACCCGCTTCATTGCGGGCCTAACACAAAACTAAGGGTATCCCATGCAGCAAGCGTCGAGCAACGCCAACGCCCAACAGGCTTTGGAAAGAAAGGCTCTGAACTTGCTGGCTGCGTGGCTTGAGAAAGACCAGGCGAAGCGCGCCAACCCAACCGACGATGCAAGGCGTGAAGCGAGATTCGCGCTTATGCAACTCAGGGAAGCCGCAGAACGCCTCAAGCGCAGCAGCGAGAACTGACCAACGCACGACCCGGCCACTTCGGTGGCCACCAATTCACACCGCGAGGCCCATCATGAAAGCATTGCCCGACTGGATTCACTGGACTGTAATGTACATCGGCCTCGCGGGGTTGTTCCTCCTGGCGCAGGGCGCCGACGAAATCACGCGGATGGCATTCCCTGCTGTTTCGATCCTGCGCAGCCTTGGCATCGTCTACGTGGCGTTCATCATGACGAGCGCTTGGGTCGAGCAGCGCACCATGCTCTTCACAACATACCGCCTGTTCGCCGAAATCCTGATTGCAGTGGGCCTGTACTACAGCGGCGCGCCGACCACCGCCATTGTTAGCCTGCTGGCGCTGGCGGTGTACGAGCTGGCCCGCAAGCGCGTGACCTACTACTGAATTCCCAACCCGCAAAGGACGCATCATGAGCTACCTGCGCATAGCCCATCAATCCACTATGGGCGCCAAACAACCATCCATTCAACACGTTCGCCGCTGCTTGCGCCAACTCGGTTTGCTGGAACACTGGATCGTGAACGCCGGCACGCCGGAGCAGCGCACCATCTGCGCCAGCCAGCATAAGCGCCTGCGTCACTACCTGGTTGAGGTCATGCGCCGTGAGGTGCAATCGTGAACCACGTTTCCATCGAACGCGGCGAGATCCTTCGCACAGCCATCATCGGCTATATCAAAACCTTCGGTCAAGTCACCATGTCTGCACTCGCAGATGAATTCTCTACTGACGAAAAGACCATCCTGTCATTTCTTCGCCCGATGGCCCGGGAAGGCCTGATTCACAAGGTCCAACCCTTCACCGCCGATCACGCCCTTGGCCGCGTCTACGCCGCCGGCCCGTGCCCATACGGCGACGAGGACGATCCGAGCGAACCACTGCAGATCACTATCCATCGTTGGGAGCCGCAACGTGCGAACCCGACGCTGCTGGAAGCACTTTTCTTTGCGCCTCAAGGAGTTGCAGCATGAACGATCCACTAATGCAGCAATATCAGTTGCGGCTCGATCTCCGTAGCGTAGATATGCGCGGTGGGCTGCAAGTCCTTTCCGCTGTAGCTGGAATTCCATACGCGCGGATGCGTCAACTAATGTCAGGGACTGGCGCGCCGCCGACCTCCGTTGAAATCTCAACGATCAACATGCTCAAAGGTGCATGAGATGAAACCGCTCCGCATCGGTGAGATCGTCACCATCATCAATGACATGGAATGCAGCAACGAGCCAGCCCTCGACCATGACGGCGAGGACGTTCAGGTAATCGCCATCCACCGCCACCAGATGTTTGATGACCCTGCTGCACCCAACGGCTTCCGCTTTCGCTACTTCCACATCGTGCAGACCAAGGATGGCTCGATCCTGGCCTGCCAGCGCCACGAGCTGCGCAGCAAAGGCGACGACCCGGCGAAGTCCGTGTTTGAAAGCCTGATGAACCGCATCAAAAATCGGGTGATGGCATGAGAGCGCTGCGAATCGGGGATATCTGCGTTGGACAGAACTTCATTAACGACGCCGAATATAACGGTGAGGAATGCACAGTTATTGACTTTCGTCCCGTCAATGCAGTTGTTCCAAAAACTGGCGAAGTTCGATATGGCTTCTTCTATATCGTCAAATGGTGCAATGGTGAGGTGTCGGCTCAGGAACGTCACACGCTTCGCCCCAAAGACCAACCGACGCCAGAAGCCGAGCAGGAATACAACGCGCTGGTCAAGCGCCTGAATGCAGGGGTGACAGCATGATCGACATGGAACGCTTGGCTGAGCTTGAAGGCGACGTTAGCGTCGCCGAAATGGAACTCAAGTGCTATTTGGAGCGCATTTATCCAGTCGGTTCCCGCGTAAAAATAATGCTTCGTTGGGGCCAAAAGAATCCAAGCCTCGGAACGGTTTATAGGCATGGCTGGAATGGTCATGTTGATGTCGAAATCGACAACGCCAAGCCATTCTCGCGCCAGCGCTTTCGTAGTGTGCATCCGCGAGACATCGCATGGTGCAGTGCTCACGAGGCCGCATTATGAACTTCGCCCAATTCTTCGTTCTTACCATGCTCGCCATCAGCTTCTTCTGCTTCTGGCCCGACCGCCGCGCCATGAGGTCTTGGCAGTCCTCTTCCATCATGAGCATGTACCTTATTGCCGCTGTAGCCGTGGTGTTTGGAGGTGTGGCGTGACCATTCGACGTTCAATCGATGCGGGCGAGATCAAACCCGGCAACTACATTCTCGGCAGCAGTGTACTTCGATATGTAATCTGCGGTCGCCCTGGTCAAGTGACGCGCATTGCTGGCAAGCGGATCTACTACACGAGATTCCTGCAAGACGGCAGTGGCAAGACAGAAGATACCCACATGAACCGCGACCAAGTTCTGTTCGTGTGCGACACAGAACGGGAAATGATCGCATTGATGCAGTTGAGCGCAGAGCGCGAGCACGCCATCTCCGTCGCAGTTGCCAGCATTGAGCAAGACCTTAGCGCGCAATACGACTTCCGCTTATCTATCCTGGTCAAGGAGGACGCATGACCACCTTCGAGATCGGCGAAATCGCCATCCTCCAGAACATGCCCGACCGTCACAAAGGCCTCAATGGCGAGGAATGCACCATTGTGCGAATCGTCAAGAAAGGCGAGGTCTTCCGCATCAACGGCGTAACGCGCCCGGTTGAAATCGACGGCTACGGCATCACTGCCAGCGGCAACATCCGCGCCATTGTTCGTCCTGAACATCTGCGCAAGAAACCAAATCCATCATCCGACGATGCACTGCAGGTTTACGAAGCCCTAGTTGATCGGCTTACGCGGCCATTGGGGGTTGTATGAATCAATACAAGCGCGTTTTGCGCAACACCAAGGGGCGAGACATTATCGTTGGTGACGTTCATGGACACTTTACCAAACTAGGTGCTGCGCTCAGCGTCATCATGTTCTCACCGGAGGATGGTGACCGGCTATTTTTTGTTGGCGATCTGGTTGATCGCGGCCCGGAGTCTCTTGAGGCTTCTACCTGGCTTGCGCTTCCGTGGGTTTATGCCGTGCGCGGCAATCACGAACAGATGGCAATTGACCACGTTGCTGGCATGTCCAACTCAGAAAACTATATCGCCAACGGTGGCGCATGGTTCCTTGGACTCTCAACCCAAGAGCAGCAAGAAATCGCAGCCGCCTTCGACGCGCTCCCGCTGGCCATTGAGTTGGAAACCGAACATGGCATGGTGGGCATAGTCCACGCCGAAGTCCCAATCGACCGCTTTGCTGACATTGAAGCTGAGCTGCAAGGACCGCGCGGATACGTCATAGAGCAAAACCTGACATGGAGTCGTGCTCCCTATATGGGCGTGCGCTGCGATCACGTTCAAGACGTTCTCGCGGTTGTCGTCGGCCACACTCCAAAGCCTACCTGGACCACCATCGGCAACCATATCTATATCGATACAGCCGCATGGAGGGGTGGTGAATTCACATTACTCGATGCTGCAACCCTTCGACCAGTGGGGGCAGTATGAAAGAGCGTCCCATTCTATTCAGCGCGCCGATGGTGCGCGCCATCCTCGACGGCAGTAAGACGCAGACGCGGCGGATCGTAAAGAACGACCCGGGCCCTTACTGGAACCCCGTGGTCGGTCTGTACAACCCGATCGTCATCGACAACGGCGGATATGAGGCTCCAGGCCCGGAAATCTTCGGCGCTTCTGATGAGATCCAGGGGCGTAAGTGCCCCTATGGCAAGCCAAGCGACCGTCTCTGGGTGCGCGAGAATTTCGCCTTCACCGACACGCATTGCCCTGAGTTTGAAGGCTCTGTTGACTATCAGGCCGATGGCGAATGCTACGCAGTTCAGAGTCAGGAGCTATTCAAAGTCGCCAGCTTGCTCGACCCGTGGAAAGGCCCGTGGAAGCCAAGCATCCATATGCCGCGCTGGGCCAGCCGCATCCTGCTCGCGATCGTCAGCGTACGCGTGGAGCAACTACATGACATCAGCACCGAAGACATCTGCGCAGAGGGCTTAAGCACCACCATGCGTGAGTTCGATGCCGAGTGCGATCTGCATGAGCAATGGCGTCAACTGTGGGAATCGATCAACGGCGCAGAAAACTACGACAGCAACCCATGGGTATGGGTTATTGAATTCAAGCGGGTGTTGCCATGACCTACCGCCACCAATCCTATGATTACGGCAAAAAGCCAAAGCAACCACCCTCAAACACCTTCTGGTGCAGAGGGTGCAATAAGGGCAAGGCAATCGCCGGAAGGAAGTTGACGCCGGATGGCTGGCGGTGCAAGTGCTGCCACGGAGGTGTGGTGTGAATCCAGTCATCATCGGAGACGCAACGCTTTACCTCGGGGATTGCGCCGAGATCCTACCAACCATTGGGAAGGTGGATGCTGTGATTACCGATCCTCCATATGGAATAAACGAGAACAGCAAGAAAGTTGCAAGTCGTGGAAAGCTAGCGCAAGCCAAGGACTATGGTGAGTTCGATTGGGCCCGGCATCGACCTGCTCGAGGCCAGCCTGAACGGTGTGCACCTTTCCAAGGCCCAGGCCGGCAAGGCGAAGGCGGCAGGGCTCTTGACCGGCGCCCTGGACCTGAACCTGCCCGTCGCACGCGGCGGCTACTTCGGCCTGCGCATCGAGATGAAGTACGGCCGCAACAAGATGACGCCAGAGCAGGAATGGCACGCCCGCCGGCTGACCGAGGAGGGCTGGCTGACCGTCACCTGCTGGGACTGGCTGGCCGCGCGCGACGCCATCATCGAATACCTCACCAGCGAGCCTACGGCGCTTTGCCATGGCTGTGTTGGTGCGGTTTGCAAACCACTTATCTAAAAAACCACCACATGAAAGAGACAATCACCTTCGGTTCAGTGTGCAGCGGGATCGAGGCCGCGAGCGTGGCGTGGAACCCGCTGGGCTGGAAGGCCGCCTGGCTGTCCGAGATCGAGCCATTCCCGTGCGCCGTGCTGCAGCACCATTACCCGGACGTGCCGAACCTGGGCGACATGACCAAGATCGCGCACCTGATCCGCGACGGCTTTGTGCCAGCACCGGACGTATTCTGCGGCGGTACGCCCTGCCAAGCCTTTTCCGTTGCTGGACTGCGCAACTCGCTCGACGACGCCCGCGGCAACCTTTCCCTTATTTTCTGTGAGATCGCTGATGAAATCGACAAACGCCGCACTGCAATTGGACTTCTTCCTTCCGTCATCTTCTGGGAAAACGTGCCTGGCGTACTCAGCACCAGCGACAACGCCTTCGGCTGCTTCCTTGCTGGCCTTGCCGGAGAAGATGATCCGCTCGTCCCGCCAGGGGGTAAATGGACGGACGCTGGTTGTGTGTATGGTCCCCAAAGAACAGTCGCGTGGCGGGTTACAGACGCCCAATTTTTCGGCGTGGCCCAACGACGCCGCCGTGTGTTCGTTGTCGCAAGTGCTCGAGAAGGGTTCGATCCCGCAGAGGTACTTTTTGAGTTCGACGGCGTGCGCCGGGATTCTCCGCCGAGCCGAGAAACGGGGCAAGAAACTGCCGGCACCCTTGCAAGCCGCACTGATGGCGGTGGCTTCCCAGGAACTGATGAAGCCTGCAGCGGATACGTGCAGCCAGTCGGAGGATTTCAGCGACCTGGTGTAGATCTTCGCAATGGTGCGCTGACCGGCGAAGTGGCGCACACGGTGCAGGCTGGGCAGCACGCGCCTGACCCTGGCGGGACACCCCACGTGCTGACGCCGATCGCCTTTAATTGGAATGCGCAGCCGGACCAGATGCGCTTTGATCCGCACGTAAGTGCGTCGCTCACCTGCTCGCAGCAGTCCGCCGTGGCCTACAAGAAGCCGCTGCCGGGTGAAAGTGGCAATGCTTATTGGCAGCGTATGACCGATTATGAACGCGAGCACAACATTGACCCGACTGCAGGCGCCGCGCCGTGGCCTGCGCGTTCTGTTGTCTTGCGCGGCCGCGAGGGTGGCGCAACCGCCGAGCTGGGTGACGAAGTGGCCGGCTGCCTGCGAGCGTCGACTGGCGGCGGGGATAAGCCGCATGTGCTGGCTCCTGTATGCGTCACGGGCGATATCACGCACACCCTGAAGGCCGAAGGCTTCGATGCCAGCGAGGACGGCACCGGGCGCGGGCAGCCGATCATCGGGATTGACGTATCGCATGCGCTGATGGCTGCGCGAGGTGCATCCTGCTCGCTTGATCCGTCTATGGAGACGTTCCCGCATAGCGGCATGGCCGTGCGCCGCCTCACGCCTGTCGAATGTGCCAGACTGCAGGGGTTCCCAGACGATTACCTCAGCCAAGTCATCATCCGCAGCAAGCCGGCGGCAGACGGACCAATGTACAAGGCGTTGGGCAATTCGTGGGCGGCGCCAAACGTTCGCTGGATCGGTCGCCGGATCGACCGCCATTTGCGCGCCCTGAGTGGTGCTGAAAACGAAACAATTATTGAAAAGACCACCGCATGAAACCATACGCACTGCACCGCGGCGACGTGCTCGAGATCCTGCCAACGATGGCGGACAACTCTGTCGACGCCATCGTCACGGACCCACCCTACGAGCTCGGCTTTATGGGCAAGAGCTGGGACGCCAGCGGCATCGCCTACAACGTTGACATGTGGCGTGAGGCGCTATAAGCAGCCACCCCCCCCCTGCGGAGTTGATTGAAACCATGAGAACAATATCCACATACCAAGCATTCTTCGGTGGGAATTACTTCACATTACCACCTACGTCATGCTGGCTCGTCTGGGATAAGTTGAACGGCAAGAATGACTTTGCTGATTGCGAATTAGCTTGGACGAATTGGCCCAAGGCTGTGCGTCGCCTGCAGTGGCTCTGGAATGGCATGATCCGCCAGGGTAATGAGGAACGCTTTCATCCGACACAAAAACCGCTGGAAGTGATGAAGTGGGTGATTGAGCTTTGCCCAAAGGCTGATTCCGTCCTTGACCCCTTCATGGGTTCGGGCACAACCGGTGTCGCCGCCATCCAGCTTGGCCGCAAGTTCATCGGCATCGAGCGCGATGAGCGGTATTTCGAGATAGCCTGCAAGCGCATCGAACAAGCCGTCGCACAGGGCCAATTATTCGCACCAGAGCCTCCCAAGCAAGAGCAAGGGAGTCTGTTGTGAAGAACTCCAGCGAACTCAAGCGCACCTCAACCCTGCGCCGCACAGCGTTCAAGACCGAACCGAAGCCCGACAAAGGCCCGAAGCAAGTCAAGTGTGCGAATTGCCGCAAGCCTTCCGGCCACTCGAACACCATGCAGCCCTGGTGCAGTATTGATTGTGCCCATGCCATCGCATTAAAGCGCTTGGCGATGAAGAAGGCAAAGGACGCACGCGAGGAGCGCGCGAAGACGAAAGTGCAGAAGGAAGCGTTGAAGTCGCGCGGAGAACTACTGAAAGAGACTCAGGATGCATGCAACGCCGTTGTTCGTTTCCGCGACCGCAATGAGCCGTGCTTCTGCTGTGGGAAATGGGAAGGCGACATCTATTCTGGGGCTGGAGGGCAGTGGGATGCCGGCCACTATCTATCGCGCGGTAGCCATCCAAACCTGCGCTTTGACCTTCGCAATATCCACCGCCAGCTCAAGTCATGCAACCGCCCTGGCGGCACGACCAAGGAGGCGATGCAGAACGGAGTTCGTGCGCGAATTGGGGAGAAGGCATTGGCAGAACTGGAGGCGGATAAGACGCCTCGCCATTGGACTCATGATGATCTTCGTGAGATGCGGGATAACTTCCGCAAGATGTTACGTCAGATGAAGAAGGAGGCGAACGATGCCTGAGCGCCGCAAACCCCTCAATGTCGAATGTCAGACCTGTGGAAAGACATTCCCAGCCCACCAGTGCAAGCTAGAGCATGGCTTCCGCAAATTTTGCTCCGTCGAGTGCCGGCACGAAAGTAACGGATTCCGCCGCAAGGTATTCGCTGCGTTGCCATCAAGTGCATCCAGGCTGTGCGAGCAATTCAATCTGCCCAACAAGACCATCCAGCGAATCTTGAAGCGCGGTGTCGAGGCCGGGATCTGCCATATGGTCAAACTGGTTCGTGTTGAAGGTGAAGTATCACGCAATACTTCGCCCTACGAGTTCTGGTTCAAGCCTGGACCGAAGCCAATCGTGAGCCTCTTGCCAGAAGCATTCAAGGATGCGCACAAGATCTTGCTGCCACATGTGATCCTCGGCGCGATGCCAGGCATTCAATCCGAAATCCGCGCCAAGACAGGTATATCCCAAGCCTCGGTCAGTGTGGCAATTCGCCAGCTCCGCAGGGAGTGTAAGTGCTATATCACCGCCTGGAAGCGCCAAGGAACTGGTGGCGCGGTCGCAGTATTCCGAGCCGGCAAGCATAAGGACGCTATCTGCAAGATCGAGAACTTCACAAGGCGTGAAGTCTTCGAACGCTACATCAAGAAACTCGCCAAGAATGGCGACCTGGAGGATTACCGCCGTCGCGCTGCAAGTAGGCAGGCAATCCGCACCAAGCGCAAGGAAGGAGACCCATTTATCAATGCTCTATTCGGCAAGCCTGCCGATAGATTAAAGGAGGCAGCATGAACTTCTATCTCGCACTCACCGCGTTGGGTGTCATTGCTTTCATCCAAAACATGGCGTTCACATGGGTAAGCCGCAGCCGCAATAGTGGCGACCCAACCTATCACCGCTATGCATCCATCTGCTCGAACGGGATTTGGTTTGTTACGCAAATCCTGGTCTGGAATCACGTTTGGGAGATCACAAAGTCAGGTGATTGGTGGCGGCTGGCGCTGGTTAGTGCCGTCTACGTGCTGGCGACGACTGAAGGTTCCGTGTTGATGATGCGCATTCTTCTGAAGCGCGAGACCGGCAAGCGGAAGGTGGGCTCGCAATGAAATGCGCTCGATCTTGGCGACAGCATTTCGCCTACTTTCCGGTTAGAACGTTGAGTAGGCGTTTAGTCTGGTTCCGCACCGTCGAGCGATGTTGGAATCCAATGCTGAACTATTGCGTCATTGACGCCTATGATTCTGGTGACTATGCGGGTGGTTGGGAATACCGCTTACCCCTGGTGCGACTATGACTAAGCATATCGTTTGCTACTCCGGCGGCCATAGTTCTGCATTGGTGGCACTCCACGTCGCCGAGACGCGGGGCACACAAGACCTGATTCTTCTGAATCACGACATAAGCGCATGGGTTGAGCATGAGGACATAAAGCGCTTCAAGCGCGAAGTTGCGGAATACATCGGACTACCTGTTACTTACGCCACCTACATGGATGCGCAATACGACCAGTTCGACGTATGCGTAAAAGCACAGGCGTTCAAGGTGGAGAACGGACAGGAGCTTTGCACTAACCGGCTTAAGACTAGGCCATTCATGGCTTACCTGGAATCTGAGCATCCGGCAAAGGATGTTGTCATCTACTACGGTTTCGATCTCAATGAGCAGAAGCGTATTACGCGCCGCGCCGGCATCTTGGGGCAACTGGGCTACAAAACTGCCTTCCCATTGGCAACCTCAAACGTTAGAGTGCGTGCCACTGAGGATATTGGGATTGCGCGCCCCATGACATACGGGGCCTTCAAGCATGGAAATTGTGTCGGATGTCTGAAGGCAGGCTGGCAGCATTGGTACATCGTGTACTGCACCAGACCTGATATTTGGGAAAAGGCGAAATGGGCTGAGGATGAAATTGGCCACGCCATTCATCATGATGAGAACGGTCCAGTCTACCTAATAGACATGGAGCCGAAGTTCGAAGCGATGAAGCGCGCCGGCATTCCAGCAACTGAGCATATTTCGCATCAAAGATTTTGGGCTGGAGTGCAAAAGGTCATCGAAATCAAGGTGCAGGCAAACCTCTTGCCATGCGAGTGCATTTTCTGATTTATCAACAGCAAAACGACCACTGCACGTTTTAAAGATCAGTGATAAAACGCGAACTACAAGATCAAAATTAATTGGAGAAAGAAATGAAGCCTGCGGTATCCCTCAAGGTAATGGCGGAAGACAAGAACGACGAAGAGGTCAGCAAGATCACTGCCTTCGACGTACACCCCAAGCGCATCGAGTTGGATGAACCTGGTGTGAACCGCCCGATCAACTGGGCGCACGTTGCGAAACTGAGTAAGGCCTACGAGAATGGCGCCAAGTTCCCCCCGCTGGATGTGCGGGTCGAAGAAGGGCGCATCATCGTAGTCGATGGTCAGCACCGCGCCCTAGCCGCACAGCAGGCCATTGATCGCGGCGTTCCAGTTCGCGCGTTGGCCTGCCAGCAGTTCCGTGGTGGTGATGATGAACGTGTCGCGCATACGCTCACCAGTTCTGGTGGCCTGAGCGTCACACCTCTTTACCGCGCCGAGAAATACCGCGACCTCCGCAACTGGGGCTGGTCTGAGGAACGCATTGCCGCCCGTGTCGGCGAAGAGGTCGATCACGTGCAGGACTACCTGATGCTTATCGATGCAAACGTCGATGTGCGCAAGGCCGTCGAGAACAGCGAAATCTCCGTCACCAACGCCATCAAGATCATCAAGCAACACCAGTCCAAAGCCGGCGCGGTCATTCAGGCTGAGGTGAAAAAGGCGAAGGCCCAGGGGAAAAGTAAGGCTACGGACGGCACCATGAAGCCATGGAAGCCCAGCCCGCGCCTCGCCACGCCGATGATCCAGGCAGCAGAGGAGTTGGTCAACTCAATGCGTGTTGAGGACCGCGCCCGCCTGCAGAACGGCCAGCACGACCCACATTCCATGGTTTCGGTTCCAGCCGCCACGCTGGCAGCACTCCTCAAACCCTACGAAGATATCGCTCAGGCCCGCCAGAACGCCGCACAGCGCGTTCGTGAGCGCACCTTGGAGACATCACAGGGCGACATGGTGAAAGAAGCCGCCTGAGGCTCACATGCGCGATTACGCCAAAGTCAGTCCGCAATTCTGGATCGGCAAGACCGGCAAGGCTCTGCGCAAACAGGGCGTGGAAACGCTCGTGGTGAGCATGTATCTCATGACCGCACCGCACGCCAACATGCTGGGCCTGTTCTATCTGTCGATGGCAACCCTCGCTCATGAGACTGGCTTGGGCATCGAAGGGGCATCGAAGGGGCTTGCAAGGGCCATCGAAGCAGGATTTTGCGACTATGACGAGGACGCGGAAATGGTGTGGGTCTATGAAATGGCCTCCTACCAGATTTCCGATCAACTGGAACCCAGGGATAAGCGTTGCGCCGGAGTTCAGAACGAGTACAACGATCTCCCTGAAAACAAGCACTTAGCTGCGTTTTTCAGGCGCTACCAAAAGGCCTTCCACATGACAAATTGCCGTGATTTGGAAAGCCCCTTAGAAGCCCCTTCCAAGCCCCTCCTAAGCCAAGAACAGGAACAGGAGCAAGAACAAGAGCAGAAACAAGAGCAAGAGCAAGAACCTTTTGCGGCGGCTAGCGCCCCCGCCAAAAATTCCAAGCAGGCCTCGGAACCGAATCCTAACAACCTGCTGACATGGCAGGCATACAAGGGAGCCTACGCCGCGCGCTATGGTGTTGCTCCAGTGCAGAACGCGAAGTCCAACTCGATCATCAAGCAAGTCGTCCAGGCCCTCGGCGCTGAGGCCATCCCCGTTGCCGCGTTTTACGTCCAGCACAATGACCGAAACTACGTGGCCAAGATGCACCAATTGAACCTGCTGCTGGCTGACCACGCGAAGCTTCGGACGGAGTGGGCCACCAACCAGCGCATGACGAGCACCAAGGCGCAGCAGACCGACAAGACGGCGACCAACCTCGACTCCTTTGCGGAGCTTATCGCTGAAGCCGAGGCACGCGAACAGCAGGAGCAACAACATGCAGGGTAGCAAAGTCATTCAGGCAATCGCTGTGACCGCAGAGCTTTGCGGGCGCAGCTTCACCCCCGCCGCCGCGCGCGTGTTCGCACAGGACTTGGCCGGCTTCCCGGACGAAGCGGTAATGGCTGCACTGACCCGCTGCCGGAAGGAGGTGAAGGGAATTCTGACCGTGCAGGATGTGGTCTCCCGGATCGATGACGGACGACCTGGTGTCGAACAGGCCTGGGCCATGATCCCACACGATGAGAAATCGTCAGTGGTCTGGACACAGGAAATGGCGCATGCCTACGGCGTTGCAGCACCGCTGCTCATTGATGGCGACCGCATCGGCGCGCGCATGGCGTTCAAGGAGGCATACGCAAAGGCCGTCGCAGACGCCCGAGATCGCAGCGAAGCGCCAAAATGGACGCCATCCTTTGGTGGTGATCCTGCTGGCCGGCAAATGGCCCTTATTGATGCTGTGCGTGCCAAGCGGCTGACGTTGAAAGTGGCGACTGGAATGCTCGCTGCTTACCCCGACCTCCAGGAGGGCTTGCTTATCTCGGTAGGAGCGACAAACCATCCATTGCTCGCCGCACCGAGTCCAGATAATCGCAAGCGGTTGCAAGACCTCTTGGGTCAACTGAAAGCCTTGAAATGAGCGCGCAACTAAAAGGCGAGGCCGAAGCGAGGTATCCGATGGATACGGCAAGTGGATACGACCACAAGGCATGGGCGAAACGCTTCGTTTATCGCGCTGAGCGTGGTGATCGCAACCTACTGCCGGTGCAAATTCTATTCGCGTACATGGCCCTAGGCCTTGAGGTGCCGAAGGAAAGTTCTGTGGTGAAGAAGTGAAATGCGTTGACTGCCTCCGCATGGAACCACCACGCCGCGAGCACATGCACTCCGGCCTATGCCACTGCCCAGACGACCCGAGTGCAACCTTCAAGACACTGCACTACGAACGGGAGTGCGGGAAGTTCGTCTTGATGAACGAAGCCCAACGCGAAGTAAAGCGTGAATACTGGAGGAAGATTTTGCAACCAGTGAAACGAGTTAAAGAGGAGACGGAAAGTGAAAGTTGATATCCAAATGGACGGTAAGCTTCGAATCACAGCAGAGAATGAAACGGAGGCATTCGCCCTGCACCATTGGCGCCAGAAGGCAATCGACATGACGCCGCGCGGAGTTGATGCCCCACTCCTGTATACCGAATCCTCAATTTTCATCTGCAGGAACTTCACCACCTACACACCAAAGGAAAAATCGTGACCCTCATCAACATCAAACTGAAGATGGAACAACTGCTGGCGCTGGCTGAAAGGCAAGCGCTCGACCTTGATCCAACAGGCCGCACCTTGGCGCAAATCGAATTCGAGGGCGACCTACCACCAGCGATTGCTGAGGCTCGCATCGCACTGAAGTTCATGGAGGTGGCGTGATGGCTGACCAGTTCTTTTTCTGTTTTTCCGAAGGCTCATATAGCGACTACGGCATCCATGGACTGTATGTGTATGACCATGAAGTAACCCAGGAGGAATGGGACGTTTCCACAGTGAATACTTGAAATCGATCCCGGAATTCCAGCCGCATCCCGAGTATCGGTCCCCGGAGTGGGATGCATACTTTGAGGATGGTGGTGGTTATAGTATTAGGCAAAAATGGCTGGCTGAGAATGACCCAGAGAAGAGTTTCCAGGCTAAACATAACATGGTGAAGATTGAGTACACCGAACTGTGGCGCGATAGCTGAGACGAACATGAAACCAGAGCACACCAAACCCTTCGACCTGGAAGCCGCCAAGGCCGGCGCGCCGTACTGCTGCCGTGACGGCCAATCCTCAACCATCCTTAAATGGGATGGACGCCACGCCGGATACCCGCTGATCGGCATCTACGGCGAAGAGGATGCAACGATGGATTGGGCGCCCGATGGCCGGTATGGAAATTCGGCTCGCGATCACCTGGATCTGGTCATGATTCCCCTGGGTATATGCGAAGGCAAACTGGTCTGGTGGGATGATGATCTACTCACTCCAACTGGTATTTACAGAGCACAAGACCTAAGAGGCTTTTCGAGTTGTACATGGCCAAAACCAGCACTGCAGTATCCGAGAACGAGGATGACAAAAGATGAAATCACTAATCTTGCACTGAGCGTGCCGATGGACGATGTGCAAATTATCGTCGCCAACGCAGCCATCGCCAGAGCCATCGAAGACGGTGATGTAGTCCCTGCTGCCCTGCTGGAGAAGGTGGCTATTGCGGTTCGCAACGAATGTGTTGAAAAAGTCGCTCGCCTTGATTCTAAATCAGGCATCTATCGTATCGACCTCGCTGCCATCATCAAAGCTGTACGGGAGGGTAAGGCATGAGCGAAAAAATAGAAAACCTCATTGCCAAGTTGGCGAAGATTGACCGCGCGATGATCAAATTACAGGACCGAAGGGACGAGGTTCAACAAGCGCTTTGCCACGTCCAAGGTCTTCGCTGCTTCTGCCGCTGCGGTGATCGGATATGTATGCCAGAGGAAGTGAAGCTGGAATGGGAGGAAAGGCCATGAGCGAGCGAGGATCATTCTGTACGGAGTACATCTATTGCGACAAATGCCTTGAAGTTGTGCAATCGATCCTGATTGACAACGACAAATTCCTGAGCAGCGAAACCATTCCAACTCACAGCCATGAACCGCGCATCGTAGCCGGGAAGATTGGTGGCCTATTCCCAGGTGAGGAATTACTCGACATGGAGTGTGAGTATGGTCCAGCCATTGCAGCGCGGATCTGCCATCCGCTGCGCATCGCGGTCCTCGCTGAGAAGGGTGAGAAGATTTTTCACATTACGCCAGAGATGAAACCATGATTTACCCAGTTCTAATTTTCATGACCATTGTAGCCGTGGTGCAGTTATTGATGCGCTCCATTGTGGCGAATGAATACGGCCCCGAAGTACCAAACGAAAAGGAGTAGTCATGGCATCAGTAAATAAAGTCATCATCGTAGGCAACCTCGGAAAAGATCCTGATGTGCGCTACACCCCTGCCGGCGATGCAATCGCAAATATTGCAGTCGCTACGAGCTACCACACCAAGGACCGAAATACCGGTGAGCAGAAAGAGCTGACCGAGTGGCACCGGATCTCGTTCTTTGGTCGCCTTGCCGAGGTGGTCAGTCAATACCTGAAGAAGGGTAGTAGCGTCTACGTGGAAGGTCGGCTCCAGACCCGCAAGTACACTGACAAGGACGGCATCGAGAGGTACGCTACTGACATCATCGCTGAAAACATGCAGATGCTTGGCGGGCGCCAGGATGCCCAGGACTCCGCTTCGCCAGCCGCCGCTCCGGCCACCGGAAAAGGAAAGGGCAAAGGCAAGCCAGTAGCGCAGTCGGCATCACGCCCCGCGCCGAACTTCGATGACATGGACTCGGATATCCCGTTTTAGGAACGAGCACTGCACGATTTTCAGGGCGATGATATAAAGCGCAAAACGTCGGAGGTGATATGCCAAAGCAGTTCGAACATTGGGTGATGCAGCCGGTATATCCGGCGGACGATGATGGAATTCAGAAGTGCGAGGTGCGCTTTCCGAAATATTCCGACATGGTTATGACGGTAACCTATGCGGAATTGGCAGCCAATACTCGTGTGTCGGTCCATCAGATCCGCGAAGCCATTGAATGCGCCTCGGCCCGCGCAAGTCGCCGCAACAGCTAAGGGGTAGTCATGGACGAAGATAAGCAAAAGGTGACATTGGCGCAGTCGGTTCGCGAACTGAGGGAAAACATCCCGGCAATGATTGAGTTGACCAAATTGAACGCGCAAATCACCCGCGTCAAATATCTCTCTTTGATTGAACAAGGTTTTTCGACCGACCAAGCGCTTAAACTCTGCCAGCAGTCATGAGCTTCATCGAAAAATACGTCCATAGCCTCGGCTCCAGTGACCTCCGCGACGACGAGCACCACCATGCCACGGACGCACTATGCGCCGCAGCATTGGCTGATGCTTCTGGCCGCGCCCTTGGTTCCCTCCTGGCTCGCGTCAAGTACGGAGATGGCAGCGTGCACAAAGCATTCGAGGCCGGCACCGGCAACCTGGTAGCACTGCTTCGAGTATGGGAAGCGCGAGTTAAGCAGCAAGGCCTGGCCCGCAAGTGGGTTACGCTTCGAGCTGAGTGGGATATCACTGCCGCCGAGGCCCTGTTCAAGCGAGTGGCCCATTCCTCGCTGGCATATTGGATGGACCCAAACTGCAGCTCATGCCACGGCGCCAAGCAAACCCCCGACCGTCGCATCTGCCCGACCTGCAACGGAACTGGCTGCGCGCCGATACCAGGTGGGGGCTTCGAGCGCGAGCGTGTCGCGGATATGGTCAGCGAACTGCAAGACTTACTCATGTCGCACCAGCGCGCGGCGGCATCATTAAATAGGAGAGAAGGGCGATGAGTGACGATTACGAAGGTCCAGTACAGGGCAGTGAATTGAATGTGGTTGCGAGCGCCATTGTGTGCCCTGTAGGTGAGCGACAAATTAGCGAGGCAGCCTACACCATGAGCGAATGTGGCCAGTGGCCAGACGGTGTAACAGTATCAGCCGAACAGCTTATTAAGTGCTGGCAGGTGGTAGAGTTCATCCGTCATCAACCAAACATGGAGATCCCGGAACGCCTGAAGATGTAGTCATTAAAAAATATTAGATTGTGCTTGTAAACCAAAAAACACCAAACTATAATACGCACGAACCTACATACTTCCGGCCCTCGTAATGTGCGATAAATCGCCACCGATAACCGGGATTCGCGAGCAGACCAGGCCAAACGTTACAGCCCTTGCTCGCACTAAAATTTACCGACTCACCGCGCGCTATAGTCGCGGGAGTCAACCCAAAGACCCGCCTTGTGCGGGTTTTTCTTTTTTGTACAGCGCCATCCGGTGTCGCCACTAAATGCTAATCCGGCTCGCGCCCGCTGCCAAATAGGCGCGAGAAGAATGTAAGGAGCGCTTCCATGACCGAAGTGAAGCGCCCGACCAAACAGCAACTCCGCGAATACCTGTACAAGCGCCACGAATCGAAAGACCCGCCGCCGACGCCAGACGAAGCGCGTCGCGAGCTTGGTTGGCAGCTCGTACCTGATTCGAAGCAGTACAACCACGACGATTAGTCAAAGGTGGAGCCTAGTCCTACCGCGACTTGATAATCTAGGATACGTACCGACTTGTTGGGGATGCCGGCTGATAAAGAGCCAGCACTCAGTAGTGCAAGCGAAAACCACAAACTAGGTGCAGACCAACGCGCTCCAGGACGCTGGAGTAGCAAGCCTGCCGTTGCCTCACGAAACGAGGCACCACACACAGCCATCTTGTCGCACCTATTCCCGCATGGGACTTGGCGGCAGGGTGGCTCTGTGTGGTGACGCGCTAAGTTGCGCAGCATAATGCCGTAGTTCAGTGGATAGAACGCCGGGAGTGGCGACCCGGAGGTCGCAGGTTCGAGTCCTGCCAGATCGAGAAATTCCGAAAGGATGACGGTCTGTAATTTGCGGCAAGCTTCCAACGCACGCCACATGGATTCATCACAACCAGTCTCCAATACCGGATCTAGTCACCCGGTATTCTCGCCGCCCCACTCGGGCGGCTTTTTTATTCGTAAGGTCATGAGAATCCCACGCTTCCGCCGCCAAGAGGACAAGATATACCTAGCCATTCTTGGTTTGATGATTCTGGCAATGGTGATTCCAGCCGGTTTGCTGTACCTATCGAAAGCCTGATATGCAGCTCAATTGGCGCTACTACCGCAGCCTGTTTCCAAGGTTGGTGAAGGATGACCCGGGCGAGATCCTGGATCAACTGGCCATCCGCCTTGAGGACAACGAGATCGCCATGACCATCTTGCGCTCCAAGGGTTACGAGGGATTGAGCTTGGTCGAGATGGTGAAGCGTGTACCGCCTGCAAGCCTGAAGTATTCATGACCCCAGAAGAAGCAATCCGTAAGCACGACAACCTCCGCCGGCACTGCGAGGCGCGCAACATCCCATTCAGCCTGACCTTGAAAGATTGGGTTGACGCTTGGGGTGACAGGATCATCGACCGTGGGCTGCTGCAGCTCCAGCGCATAGAGAAGTCCAAGGGCTTCGTGCCTGGCAACGTACAGATCGGCCCGAGGCCAGCTAAGCAATGAAGCTCCAGAACCTAAAGCCACGTGTGGCACCCATGAAGGCCAATCGTATCCAGTCGATAGCAGTCAACCCCGCCGCTACCCCAAGGCTGCGTGGTCGTGCCGGTGTGGAGCGCCGCGCCAAGTGGTTAGCCGAGCATCCGCTGTGTGTGTGTTGTGAGGCGAAGGGCGTTACCAGGATGGCAGAGGTGGTCGATCACGTGACGCCACTATGGAAGGGCGGAGCTGACGACGAGTCGAACTTTCAGTCGCTATGCCAGACACCTTGCCATGATGAGAAGTCGGCCCGCGAGGCAGCAGAGCGGAGTGGGAAAGTGTACTGAAAGCAACACTGTTCATGAATGAATCGATGATGTTTCATTATAGAAACGTATCCAAATTGCAACAATAATGTTGCCGGGGGGTATGTTGAAAAATTGCAACAAACATCATCGGACAC
>Ga0102594_1000257_pt1 | contig 66068 bp, 57 predicted proteins | sample AraplaCol_mLB_r2_2_FD_76863 | JGI IMG/M metagenome (GOLD analysis project Ga0102594, IMG submission 76863) | Arabidopsis root microbial communities from North Carolina, USA - plate scrape MF_Col_mLB_r2 (SPADES assembly) (version 2) | ecosystem: Host-associated > Plants > Roots > Endosphere...
TCGATCGTGAAGGCTTTCGCCCGAACGTCGGCATCATCCTCATCAACGCACGTAACGAGGTTTTCTGGGGCAAGCGAATCGGCGAACACTCCTGGCAGTTTCCGCAAGGTGGCATCAAGTACGGCGAGACGCCGGAACAGGCCATGTTCCGCGAGCTGCAAGAAGAAGTCGGGCTGCTTCCGGAGCACGTCAGGATCGTCGGTCGCACGCGCGACTGGCTGCGTTATGAGGTGCCGGACAAGTTCATTCGCCGCGAGATCCGCGGCCACTACAAGGGCCAGAAGCAGATCTGGTTTCTGCTGCGCATGGTGTGTCGCGATTGCGACATCCACCTGCGCGCGAGCGACCATCCCGAATTCGATGCCTGGCGCTGGAGCGAGTACTGGGTACCGCTCGACGCCGTGATCGAATTCAAGCGCGATGTCTACCAGCTGGCGCTGACCGAGCTGTCGCGGTTCCTGAACCGTGGACGCGTGCCGCTGAGCCCCTATGGGCATCACCATATGGGACACGGCCGGCACGGCGAGGGCGCGCGCCGGCAGCCGGACGCCGCACCAGCGGCGTTGCAGGCGGCCACGGCAGCCAGCGGCCAGGCCGCCCATGCCATCGATGAGACGGCTGCCATGGACGCGGCGGCGGCCGTCGCGCCCGAAACCACGCTTTCGCCGGACGAGCCGGCGACCAACAAACGGAGTCATGGATGACTAGTTTCAGCGGCCGGGGCCTTCGCTCCGGCCTGTTGCTGGCGGCGGCCTGCCTGGCGCTGGCCGGATGCAAGACCACCGGCAAGGGCATGCCCGAGGAAGAAGAGAAGGCATCCGACAGCGGATTCATCAACCCGTTCGAGGACCGGCCGTTCAAGGAAGTACAAACGGCGCTGCCGGCCCTCCCTCAGGACGCGGACCTGATCCCGTTCACGGTCAACGATTCGTCGGACTTCCGCTTCATGGTGGATCCGAAGTCGATCTCGGTCGGCCCGGACCGCGTGGTGCGCTATACGGTGGTTATTACCAGCGCCGGCGGCGGCCGCAACGTCAGCTATGAAGGCATGCGCTGCGATGCGTTCGAGCGCCGCATCTACGCCACGCTGCCCAAGGGCGCCACGGCCTGGGTGCCAAACCTGGGCGAGGACCGCGACCTGTGGATCCGCATGCAGACGCGCGCCCGCAACGCCTATGCGGCCACGCTGGCCACGGACTACTTCTGCGAAGGCCGCACCGTGGCCGGCAAGCCCGAACAGCTGATCCGCGACCTGAAGACCTACGCGCCCAGCCGCTGACCGGCCCTTCCGGGCACAAAAAAGGCGAGTACCCGACGGGACTCGCCTTTTTTTACGGGCGCCGGCCTGCGCCGGGCGCGTGTCAGACCAGTACGAGGTTGTCGCGATGGATCAGCTCGGGCTCGTTCAGATGACCCAGTACCGACTCGATTTCCGACGACGGCCTGCGGGCGATCAGCCTCGCCTCGGCGCTTGAATAGTTGGTGATGCCGCGCGCCACTTCGCGGCCGCTGCCGTCGACGCAGGCCACCACTTCGCCGCGCGCGAATTCGCCCTGCACCTCGGTCACGCCGATCGGCAGCAGCGATTTGCCGCCGCCCGTCAGCTTTTCCACGGCGCCGGCATCGATGACCACACGGCCCCGCAGCTGCAGGTGGTCAGCCATCCATTGCTTGCGCGCCGTGAGCCGGCCCGTGGGCGCCAGCAGCTGCGTGCCGATGGCTTCGCCTGCCGCCAGGCGGCCCAGCACATCCTGCTCGCGGCCGGATGCAATCGTGGTGTGCGCGCCCGACTTGGCGGCCCGCTTGGCCGCCAGGATCTTGGTCAGCATGCCGCCGCGCCCAATGGACGTGCCCGCACCGCCCGCCATGGCTTCCAGTTCCGGTGTGCCGGCCAGCGCCTCGTGAACAAATTCGGCGTTCGGGTCCTTGCGCGGATCGGCCGTGTACAGGCCGCGCTGGTCGGTCAGGATCACCAGCGCATCGCCTTCGATCAGGTTCGTGACCAGCGCGCCCAGCGTGTCGTTGTCGCCGAACTTGATTTCGTCGGTGACCACGGTGTCGTTCTCATTGATGATCGGCACCACGCCCAGGTTCAGCAGCGTCAGCAGCGTGGAGCGCGCATTGAGATAGCGTTCGCGGTCCGCCAGGTCGGCATGGGTCAGGAGCACCTGCGCCGTGCGGATGCCATAACGGCCAAACTGGCTCTCGTAGACCTGGGCCAGGCCCATCTGGCCCACGGCGGCGGCGGCCTGCAGCTCATGGATTTCCTTCGGCCGGCGGGTCCAGCCCAGCCGCTGCATGCCTTCGGCAATGGCCCCGGAACTCACCAGGACCACTTCCTTGCCCGTCCCGCGCAGCTTGGCGATCTGGGCTGCCCAGCGCGCAATGGCGTCGTGATCCAGCCCCTTGCCGTCGTTGGTGACCAGGCTCGAACCCACTTTGACGACAATACGCTTTGCCTGGGCGATGACCGATTGCATGACGAGTTCCCTGTCTCCAGCCGTGGTAGTTGTGTTGAGGTATTACAGCTTACGCCGGCTCGTCGCCCCGGTCGACGTTGTGCAGGCGGTCGTCCAGCCGGATGTCGGGCTCGGCCAGCGCGGCGGCCTCTTCGGCCTTGAGCGCGGCCAGATGGTCCTTGATCGCGTAGACCAGCTCGCGGCAGCCTTCGCCGGTCAGCGCCGAGATATGGAACACCGGACCCTTCCACTTGTAGCGCTTGATGAAGTCTTTCACCCGTGTGGCGCGCTCTTCGTCGGGCACCACGTCGAGCTTGTTCAGCACCAGCCAGCGCGGCTTGTTGTACAGCGTCTCGTCGTACTTCTTCAGTTCGTTGACGATGGCCCTGGCCTCGGCAACCGGGTCGACGTTCTCGTCGAACGGCGCGATATCGACGATATGCAGCAGCAGCCCGGTGCGCTGCAGGTGGCGCAGGAACTGGTGGCCCAGGCCGGCACCCTCGGCCGCGCCTTCGATCAGGCCGGGGATATCCGCCACCACGAACGACTGCTCATGGTCAACGCGGACCACGCCCAGGTTCGGATGCAGCGTCGTGAACGGATAGTCCGCCACCTTCGGACGCGCGTTCGACACATGCGAGATGAAGGTGGACTTGCCCGCGTTGGGCATGCCCAGCAGGCCCACGTCGGCCAGCACCTTCAACTCCAGCTTGAGCATGCGGCGCTCGCCCGGCTTGCCGTCGACCTGCTGGCGCGGGGCGCGGTTGGTACTCGACTTGAAGTGCAGGTTGCCCCAGCCGCCCATGCCGCCTTCGGCCAGGCAGACGCGCTGGCCATGCTCGGTCAGGTCGGCGATGACCTCGCCGGTATCCATGTCGGTAATCAGCGTCCCCACCGGCATGCGCAGCGTGACGTCTTCGCCGGCGGCGCCATAGCAGTCGGAGCCGCGGCCGTTCTCGCCGTTCCGGGCCACGTGCTTCTTGGCGTAGCGGAAGTCGATCAGCGTATTGATATTGCGGTCGGCCTGCGCGAACACGCTGCCGCCACGGCCGCCGTCGCCGCCATCAGGGCCACCGAAGGGCACAAATTTCTCGCGCCGGAACGAAGCACTTCCGTTGCCGCCATTGCCGGCGATCGCTTCGATACGGGCTTCGTCAATGAACTTCATGTTGGTTTTCCGATGAGGATCTGGCTTGCACCCGCGAAACGCCAGCAAACGGAGCGAAGCGGTTCTGGCCAGGGCGCGTGGCCGCAGATAATACAAATGTTACGGCAAGGCCGCGCAACGACGCCAGAAACGTTTTGCCGGCGCGTCGAAAATAAAAAAGCCCCGCATGCTTGCGGGGCCTTTCGTGCTGCAAAGGCTGTTATCAGGCCGCCGGAACGACGCTGACCTGCTGCTTCTTGGCAGCGCCCTTGACGGCAAACTGCACGTGGCCGTCGACCAGTGCAAACAGCGTGTGGTCCTTGCCGACACCCACGTTGTCGCCAGCGTGCACGCGCGTGCCGCGTTGACGAACGATGATGCCGCCGGCATTGATGGCCTGACCACCGTACACCTTCACGCCCAGACGCTTCGATTCCGAATCACGTCCGTTCCGCGTAGAGCCGCCGCCTTTTTTCTGTGCCATGTCTTAACTCCTGTTGGCCTATTGCGATGAAACCTGTGTCCGAGCCGGGGCTCAGGCAACGATGGCTTCGATGCGCAGTTCGGTGTAATTCTGACGATGGCCCTGACGCTTCTGGTAGTGCTTGCGACGGCGCATCTTGAAGATCTTCACCTTGTCGTGACGACCTTGGGCGATAACGGTAGCCTTGACGGAAGCCCCGCTCACCAGCGGCGTACCAAACTTGATTTGGTCGCCAGCGCCCACTGCGAGCACCTGGTCCAGCGTGATTTCTGCGCCAATGTCAGCCGGTATCTGTTCTACTTTCAGTTTTTCGCCAGCAGCAACCTTGTATTGCTTGCCGCCGGTTTTTACGACCGCGTACATTGTCGAACCTCTCGATGTTGATTGAAACGATGAATGCTGCCCCGGGAGGCCCGGAGCCGGCGCCGTTTCGTGCGCCGCAGACGGTGCGCGCATGAAACGCGACCGAAGGAACCGCAAATTATAATCCGGTTTACGGAAAAGCGCAAAGAAAACAACGGGATAGCCGGCCGAGCGCCGGTTGAGGCGGGCGGCGCACTTCCGCTGCGCGCAGAGATCAGGTCAGGTCGGCCAGCAGGAACCCGGCCAGGGCAGCAAACGCCACCCACCAGGCGGTGCGGCGGACATGCCGACGGGATGCATGAGGCTTGTCCATGGCGGCATTATAGATGCGCCAGCGCCGCCGCAGACGCCCTTGCCCCGCCCCGCCCGACATTCCCTTCCATCCCGCGCCGGCGACAGCCATAGTCACATCGGCATCGCATATAATCCTCCGGTTTTGCGAAACGGTGATCTCATCTTGTCCCAGTCTTCCGCCACTGCCTTGCTTGCCCCGGTCGCTGCCGACATGCGCGCCGTTGACGCCGTGATCCGCCGACGCCTGTCGTCGGAAGTCCCGCTGGTCGAACAGATTGGCGAATACATCATCAGCGCAGGCGGCAAGCGCCTGCGCCCGGTCATCCTGCTGCTGTCTGCGCGCGCGTTCGGCTACGAGGGCCATCGCCATCATGAACTGGCCGCGGTGGTGGAGTTCATCCACACCGCCACGCTGCTGCATGACGACGTGGTGGACGAATCAGAACTGCGCCGGGGCCGCCAGACTGCCAACGCGGTGTTCGGCAATGCCGCCAGCGTGCTGGTCGGCGATTTCCTCTACTCGCGCGCCTTCCAGATGATGGTCGACGCCGGCAGCATGCGCATCATGGAGATTCTCTCCAATGCCACCAATGTGATCGCCGAGGGCGAGGTGCTGCAGCTGCTGAACATGCACGACCCCGATGTCACCGTGGAACGCTACCTGCAGGTGATCCGGTACAAGACGGCCAAGCTGTTCGAGGCTTCGGCGCAACTGGGCGCCGTACTGGCCGGCGCGGACGCCGCCATGGAAGAAGCGGCCGCCGAGTACGGCCGGCGCATCGGCACGGCGTTCCAGCTGATCGACGACATGCTCGACTACACGGCCAGCGCCGAACAGATGGGCAAGAATGCCGGCGACGACCTGCGCGAAGGCAAGCCCACGCTGCCGCTGCTGCACCTGCTGGAGCATGGCACGACCGAGCAGCGCGAACTGGCGCGCGACGCCATCGTGCAAGGCGGCACCGAGCACTTCGACGCCGTCTTCTCGGCCATCCATGCCAGCGGCGCGCTTGAGGTAACGTTCGCGGCCGCGCGCCATGAGGCCGAAGCCGCCGAGCGGGCCGCCATGCAATTCCCGGACTCGCCGCTCAAGAACACGCTGATCGAGCTGTGCGCGTTTTCGCTGCAACGCCAGAGCTGACGGCGGGCGACACTTTTTCTTGAGATGGTGCTTGCCAACTTCAGGAAACGCCGCTAGAATTTTGTTCTTTGCTGCTGACGACACACTGTCAGCCGGCAACAGAAATCGGGGTGTAGCTTAGCCTGGTAGAGCGCTACGTTCGGGACGTAGAGGCCGGAGGTTCGAATCCTCTCACCCCGACCAGATTTCGATGCAAGGCGATGCAGGCATTGCCGGACATCACAGGTATCAGCAGAAAGCCGCACAGCGATGTGCGGCTTTTTTGTTTTTGTCTCCCGCCCCGCCCCTCCTTTTTCCTTCTTACCGCCGGACCGGTCCACCCCTCTTTCCGCCCCCCGCGCAAGTAGGGTTGCAGCCGTGTCGCGCAAACGCCAACGCGCACGCGGGCCAGCTTTACAAAAAGTGACCCCGGCGGCAAACTGCCCCGATCCTGGGACCCGCGCCTGTGCCGTCCCGACGCTGTCAACCGCGCCGTCCGCCGTTTTCCGCCCAGCCTTCGGCAGCCTGCGCACCTTGCATCGACTTTCGACCATGACACTAGGTCTTGCGCTTGCCCAGAGCCGGCGGATCGCTCCGGCGCTGCTCGCCCAGCTGGAGCAATCGGCACGGGAAAAGAAAACGCAGCTGATCGACGAGATCATCGGCAGCGGCACGATGTCCGCCCATGACGTGGCGATCTTTGCTGCCGACAAATACCGGTTGCCGCTGCTGGACCTGTCGCAATACAACCTCGACCGCGTGCCGTCGGTGCTGGCAGGCAACCGCGAATTCCACGCCCATCGCCTGCTGCCGCTGGGCCGGCGCGAAAACCGGCTGATCGTGGCGACGTCCGATCCCGCCAACCAGGCCGGCGTGGAGGCCATTCGGCAGAAGATGAACCTGCCGGTCGAAACGGTCGTGGTCGAGCACGACAAGCTCATGAAGCATGTGCTTGCCGCCGGCGAAACACTCGGCACGCTGAAGAACGTCTCGCCGGTGACGCCGACCGCGCAGAAGATGATCGAGTACGACCCGTCGGCCGCGGCCGCCGCGCGCAAGGGGCCAGGCAACGAAATCGACGACGCCCCGGTGGTGCGCTTCCTGCAGAAGCTGCTGAACGAAGCCTTCAATCGTGGCGCTTCGGACCTGCATTTCGAGCCGTTCGAGTTCTTCTATCGCATCCGCTTCCGCGTGGACGGCGTGCTGCAGGAAGTCGCGCGCCCGCCGCTGGACATCCGCGACAAGATCGCCACCCGCATCAAGGTGCTGTCACGGCTGGACATTTCCGAAAAGCGTGTGCCGCAGGACGGCCGGATGAAGCTGCTGATCTCCGTGCCCAAGGACAAGGACAGCAAGGAAACCATCGAGAAGGCGATCGACTTCCGGGTGTCGACGCTGCCGACGCTGTTCGGCGAGAAGATCGTGATGCGGATTCTCGATTCGTCCACCGACAAGCTCGACATCGACCAGCTTGGCTACGAGCCGCAGCAGAAGGAACTGCTGCTCGAGGTCATCAAGCGCCCGTACGGGATGGTGCTGGTCACCGGCCCGACCGGCAGCGGCAAGACCGTGTCGCTCTACACGTTCCTGAACATGCTGAACCAGGGCGACATCAACATTTCCACGGCCGAGGACCCGGCGGAAATCCAGCTGCCCGGCGTCAACCAGGTGAACGTCAACGACAAGGCCGGCCTGACCTTCGCGGCCGCGCTCAAGTCGTTCCTGCGGCAGGATCCGGACATCATCATGGTCGGCGAAATCCGCGACCTGGAAACCGCCGACATCTCGATCAAGGCCGCGCAGACCGGCCACCTGGTGCTGTCGACGCTGCACACGAACGATGCGCCCACCACGCTGACGCGCCTGATGAACATGGGGGTGGCGCCATTCAACATCGCGTCGTCGGTGCTGATGATCACCGCGCAGCGCCTGGCGCGCCGCCTGTGCTCGTGCAAGCGCGCCGGCGACCTGGCGCCGCAGGTGCTGCTCGATGCCGGCTTCACGCAAGCCGACGTCGACGGCAGCTGGAAGCCGTACCACCCGGTGGGCTGCGAACGCTGCAACGGCAGCGGCTACAAGGGCCGCTGCGGCATCTACCAGGTCATGCCCATTACCGAGGCCATCCAGCAGATCATCCTGTCGCACGGCACGGCTTTGCAGATCGCCGAACAGGCCCGTAAAGAGGGCGTGCTATCGTTGCGCGAAGCCGGGCTGCAGAAGGTAAAACAGGGCATCACGTCGCTGGAAGAAGTACTGGCGACCACGAACAGCTAGCAACGGACAAGGCGGTACTGACCGGGCGCGCGGCCGGGGCCAGTACGAAAGGCAGAGCCGGCCGCGCATACGGGCATCCGCATCGGGTTGCGGACGTCCAAAAACAATAGCAATAGCAATAGCAATATTTCGGGGGTCAAATCATGGCGACGCGCGCACCAGCGGCGGGCGCCCGGACGGCAGCGCCGTCACGGGCCAGAACAGGGCGGAAGGCGCCCACGCAATACATCTTCGAGTGGGAGGCCAAGGACCGCAAGGGCAAGTCCTTCAAGGGCGAGCAACGGGCCGAGAGCCAGGCGGAGGTCACCGCCACCCTGCGCAAGCAGGGACTGACCGTCGTCAAGATGAAGAAGCGCAAGGCGGCGCGCGGCAAGAAGATCACCGAGAAGGACATCGCGTACTTCACACGCCAGCTGTCGACCATGCTGAAGGCCGGCATTCCGCTGCTGCAATCGATCGACATCATCGCGCGCGGCCATGCCAATCCGAACTTCACCCAGCTGCTGAACGACATCCGCTTCGATATCGAGTCCGGCAGCAGCATGGCACAGGCCTTCCGGCGCCAGCCGAAGTACTTCGACACGCTGTACTGCAACCTGATCGACGCAGGTGAACAGGGCGGTATTCTCGACGCGCTGCTTGAGCGCCTGTCGCTGTACATGGAAAAGAGCATCGCGCTGAAGAGCCAGATCAAGTCGGCGATGATCTACCCGATCGCCGTGCTGTCGGTGGCCTTTGCCGTGACCGTGGTGCTGATGCTGTTCGTGATCCCGGCCTTCAAGGGCGTGTTCTCCAGCTTCGGCGCGGCGCTGCCGGCGCCCACGCAGGTAGTGATCGGCATGTCCGATTTCTTCGTCGAATACTGGTACCTGATCGTCGGCGGGCCGATCCTGTCGATCATCGGCTACTTCCGCGCCCGCAAGAAATCGGAAAAAGTCCAGCGGTGGCACGACAAGATGCTGCTGAAGATGCCCATCTTCGGCAGCCTGTTCCGCAAGGCCGTGGTCGCACGCTGGACCCGCACGCTGGCCACGATGTTCGCGGCCGGTACGCCACTGGTGGAGTCGATGGAATCCGTGGGCGGTGCGGCCGGTAACTGGCTGTATTACGATGCCACGCGTGAAATCGAGCAGGCCGTGCGCATCGGTACCAGCCTGACCAACGCCATGCAGGCCACGCACCTGTTCGACAACATGGTGCTGCAGATGACGCAGATCGGCGAGGAATCGGGTGCGCTGGACAACATGCTGCTGAAGGTGGCGGAATTCTACGAGCGTGAAGTGGACGACGCCGTGGCTGCCATTTCGAGCCTGATCGAGCCGCTGATCATCGTGATCCTGGGTGTGCTCATCGGTGGCATGGTGGTTGCCATGTACCTGCCGATCTTCAAGCTTGGCCAGGTGGTTTAACAACAGGTATCTCGCATGCAAGCAGTTTTTGGACCGGCCGGGGCCGCCACGCTGGATGCCCTGGCGCTGGTGCCGGCGCCTTTCCTGATCGTCGTGGCCGGTCTGCTGGGCCTGCTCGTGGGCAGTTTCCTCAATGTCGTGATCCATCGCCTGCCGAAGATGATGGATCACGAAGAGGCCAACTACATTGCCGAACTTCGCGGCGAGCCCCTGCCGCATCCCGGGCGTTACAACCTCATGGTGCCGCGCTCGGCCTGCCCGCACTGCGGGCACCAGATCGCCGCCTGGGAAAACGTGCCGATCGTCAGCTATCTGTTCCTGCGGGGCAAGTGCTCGTCGTGCAAGGCGCCGATCAGCATCCGTTACCCGCTTGTGGAAGCGGCGAGCGGGGCGCTGACCGCACTGGCGATGTGGCATTTCGGTCCGACCGCCCAGGCCCTGGCCGCCATCGTGATGATCTGGGCCCTGGTGGCACTGTTCCTGATCGATGCCGATACCCAGCTGCTGCCTGACCAGATCACGCTGCCGCTGCTCTGGCTGGGGCTGCTGCTGAACCTGCAAGGATGGTTTGCGCCGCTGGCCGATGCCGTCATCGGTGCCGCCGCCGGCTATCTGGTGCTGTGGACCGTCAACCTGCTGTTCACGCTGGTGCGCGGCCAGGCTGGCATGGGCCATGGCGACTTCAAGCTCATGGGCGCCCTTGGCGCATGGTTTGGCTGGCAGGCACTGCCCGCGCTGATTCTGATGTCGTCGATTGTCGGCGCGATCATCGGCGGCCTGATGCTGGTGGTCCAGCGCAAGGGCCGCGACACGGCGTTTCCGTACGGCCCGTACATTGCCGGGGCCGGCCTGATCGTGCTGTTCCTGGGCCCCGACGTGCTGCCGCTGGGCCTGATCGCCGGCCACTAGTATCGCCGGACCCGCCGGCATCGCAATCCGGAAGTCCAAAACTGGTATCGTTGGCACCATTCGCCAATGACTCCCCTGCCTGCCCCCATGCTGGAAATCGGCCTTACGGGCGGTATCGGCTCCGGCAAGACCCGCGTCGCGGACATGTTTGCCGGGCGCGGTGCCGCGTTGATCGATACCGATCTGCTTGCCCACGAGATCACCGCGCCCGGCGGCGCGGCCATCGCACCGCTGGTCGAAGCCTTCGGGCCCCGCTGCCTGCGGTCCGATGGCGCGATGGACCGCGATGCCATGCGCGCGCTGGTGTTTTCCGACCCTTCCGCCAAGGCCCGGCTCGAAGGCATCACCCACCCCCTGATCCGCCAGCTCACCGAAGCGCGCGCGGCCGCCATCCGCTCTGCCGGCCGGCATCCGTATCTGATCTACGTGGTGCCGCTGCTGGTGGAATCGGGCACATGGCGGGCGCGCGTCGGGCGTGTGCTGGTGGTCGATTGCCAGGAAGAGACGCAGGTGGCGCGGGTCATGGGCCGGAACGGGTTCACGCGGGACCAGGTGCTGGCGATCATGCACAGGCAGGCCACCCGGGCGGCACGCCTGGCCGTGGCCGACGACGTGATCGATAACGATGGCCCGCCCGACGCACTCGCGCCGCAAGTGGCGCGGCTCGATGCGCTGTATCGCAGCCTGTCGGCGAGCCCGGCCGGCGCATAAGACGACCCAAGGATCACCCGGTCGGGTTCCGCACGGCGCCCGGGCTGTCCGGTCCGCGCCCCCGGGGAACTTTCGATTTGTGGTTGGGCTCCGACTCGCATAGAATGCGCTGAAACATGCCGGGGAAAAAGCACCGAGTGACGGCTCCCGGCCTCTGCGCCACGGCTGGACCACCAACGTGCGCGGAGAAACCGGCGGCAGCACCGCCGGGCGCCCTCGCCTACGAACCGCCATTCGGCGCGCAGCACGGATACCGACTTGATCCTGTACGAATATCCTTTCAACGAACGCATCAGGACGCTCCTGCGCCTGGAAGACCTGTTCGATCGGCTGGATTATTTCCTCGGGCAGGAACATCCGCTGCAGCACCACGTTGCCATCACCACGATCTTCGAGATCATCGACGTGGCCGGCCGTGCCGATCTCAAGACCGACCTGATCAAGGAACTGGAGCGTCAGCGCCAGGCCCTGGCGCCGCTGCGCGCCAATCCCCAGATCGACCAGGACGCGCTGGTCAGCGTCATCACCGAAGTCGAACAAGGCATTGCGGCACTGAGCCAGACCGTTGGCAAGGCCGGCCAGCTGTTGACCGACAACGAGTGGCTCACCAGCATCCGCAGCCGGGCGATCATCCCGGGCGGCACCTGCGAATTCGACCTGCCGGCGTACTATGCCTGGCAGCACCGTCCCGCCGAAGACCGCCAGGCCGATATCCTCAAGTGGGCCCGGCCACTGACCTCGCTGCGCATGGGCGCGACCATCGTGCTGCGCCTGCTGCGTGAATCGGGCCAGAGCGGCAAGGTCATCGCCACGGGCGGCAGCTATCAGCAGATGCTGTCCGGCCGCAGCTACCAGCTGATGCAGGTGTACCTCGACGAATCGCTGCTGGCCTTCATCCCCGAGATGAGCGCCAACAAGTACATGCTCTGGGTGCGCTTTACCCAGCAGGACGGCGACATGCGGCCGCGCTCGGTGGACGCGGACATCCCCTTCCTGCTCAAACTCTGTAATTTCTGAAGTTCGCGATGCCAGCCGTCGTCAAGTGTCCCACCTGCGGCAAGGATGTCGCCTGGGTGCCGGAAAACAAGTTCCGCCCGTTCTGCTCCGATCGCTGCAAGCAGATCGATCTGGGTGCCTGGGCCTCCGAGAAGTACGTCATCGGCGGCAAGCCGGACGAAACACCGTCGCCAGACCTTCCGGCGGACGAGGAAGACTGACGACGCGTCGCATGGCTTCCCTCGCCCGCATGGCGGAGAGGGGCAGAGAAAGGCCGCAGCGGTTCAGGTTGCGGCCCTCGCATCTTGAAGGCCGCGCGCGCCTTACCGCGCCGCCAGCACTCTCCGGCAGAAACCCACGCACACGGCGATAAACGCCGCCAGGCCCAGCCATTGCGCCGTGGCGGCAAACCCTTCGCCCACCAGCGCCAGCGGTGATTCCTTGCCCGACAGGCCGATCACCGCCGCCAGCGCCACGCCGACCAGGCTTTCCCCGACGATCAGCCCCGATGCCAGCAGCGTGCCGCGCCGCTCGGCGTGTTCGAGTACCGTCTTCACGTCATCACCGCGCGCCTCGGCGCGGCGCCGCTCCGTGCGCTGCAGCCACCACGACAGCACGGCGCCCACCACCAGCGCCGAACTGATGGTCGGCGGCAGGTAGATGCCGATACCCACCGCCAGCACCGGCAGGCGGGCCACGCCGCCACGTCGCCGCAGCATTTCGTCGATGGCGATCAGCACCACACCCAGCGCGACGCCGATCAGGATCATGGTCCAGTTCAGCTGGTGCGTGAAAATGCCCGTGGCAATCGCCGTCATCAGCGTGGCCTGGGGCGCGGCCAGGGCCGCGTTCGGGTCCATGTCGGCGCGCGGCAACGCCCCCGCAAAGCCGTAGGCGTGATAAAGCAGTTCCAGGACCGGCGGGATCACCGCCGCACCCACCGCGCACCCGATCAGCAGGGCCACCTGCTGGCGCCACGGCGTGGCACCCACCAGCCAACCGGTCTTCAGATCCTGCAGGTTGTCGTTCGAAATCGATGCCACGGCCACCACGGCCGACGTCGTGAAGATCGCCAGTGCAATGGCGAACTTGCCGCCTTCGGGCGTGTCGAGCAGCCCTTCCAGCGTGCCCAGGCCAAGGATCAGCAGCGACACCAGGATCACCGCGATGATGCCGATACCGGAGATCGGGCTGGCCGACGAACCGACCAGGCCAGCCATGTAGCCGCACGCGGCCGCCACCAGAAAGCCGAAAACGAAAGCGAACAGCACCGCGCATGCCACGAGCTTCCAGATGGCGCTGCTGTCGAGCGGCGCCGGGGCCAGGAAGTGTCCGAACGTCACGGCCAGCACCACCAGCAGCGCCAGCGTAATGGCGCCGATCCAGGCCGCCGGCATGTCGCGCTGCGTGCGCGGCATCTGGCCACCGGCTCCGCCCGCGCCGTCGCGCAGCGCGCCCATCGACGCGCGCACGCCCGCCACCATCGGCTTGAACAGCGAGCCGAGCGTCCAGATCGCCGCGATGCCGATCGTGCCGGCGCCGATGAAACGCGCCTGCGTTCTCCAGATCGACGTGCCGAAGCTCTGCAGCGTCGCGCCGGCCGGCGTCGGCGTGATCGCCGTCAGCCATGGCACCGCGATGCCCCAGGTCAGCACCAGGCCCAGCAGCATCGCCAGCCCGCCGACGATGCCTACCAGATAGCCAGCCCCCACCAGCGCCAGCGAAAAGCCCATCGACAGCCGCACCACCGACGCCCCCGCCGCCAGCCAGGCGTTGGCGCCTTCGGCCAGCACGCGCAGGCCGCCAGCGGCAAAGCTGAACAGGCCCGCCGCCAGGCCACCGGCCATCAGGTCGGCCAGGCCGGTCGCCTGCTTCTTGCCCGTGGCGTCCTGCCCGGCACTACCCACGCGCAGAATCTCGGCGGCCGCCACCCCTTCGGGATACGGCAGGTCGCTCTGCACCACCATCGCGTGGCGTAGCGGAATGCTGAAAATCACCCCAAGCATGCCGCCGGCTGCGCAGATCGCCAGCGTCTGCCAGAACGGAAAGCCCTGCCAGTGGCCCAGCATCACCAGGCCGGGCAGGATGAAAATGATCGACGACAAGGTGCCCGCCGCCGACGCCTGCGTCTGCACCATGTTGTTTTCGAGGATATTGGCGCCCGGAAACAGCCGCAGCACGGCCATCGAGATCACGGCGGCCGGAATGGCCGACGAGAACGTCAGCCCCACCTTGAGACCAAGGTAGATGTTGGAAGCGGTGAACACCACCGTGATGAGGGCACCGAGGATGATGCCGCGCAGTGTCAGTTCGGGCAGCGAGACAGCGTCATCGATACGATCGACACGTTGCATGGAGCCTCCTGATTCGTTTTCTGGATCGTCTTTCTGGATCGTTAACGAAAATGCCCGGCTTGTGGCCGGGCGCGCTTTACCTGCTTTCAGCTGGCGCGGGATTCATCCGCCAGCCATTCGACGACCGGAATGGTCGCCGGAAGCAGCGGCCCCACGTCCACGGGTACCGCCTGCCAGGAAAATGCCTGGCCTTCCCGACCGACCGGCTCGCCGCGCCAGTCGGTGATCTTGCAGAAATACAGCCGCACATAGGCGTGCGGGTAATCATGTTCGAGCGTGTGCCAGCGTTCGCTGCGCAGGATGTCGAGCCCCAGTTCCTCGTGCAGTTCGCGCGCCAGGGCGTCTTCCACCGATTCGCCCGGTTCCAGCTTGCCGCCCGGAAATTCCCAGTAGCCCTCGTACGGCTTGCCCGCCGGGCGCTGTGCCAGCAGGAAGCGGCCATCGGGCTGGATCATCACGCCGACCGCCACCTCCGTGACCTTGCGCGTCTGGCCGTCGGCCGTCGTCACGGTTTCCACCTGCGCCGTCATGCCCCGTTATTCCTTGTCAGCCACGAACGGCTGGCCATGCTTGCCGCCCCAGTCGCGCGCAAATTGCCAGGCCACCCGGCCCGAACGCGAGCCGCGCTCCAGTGCCCAGATCAGCGCATCGCCGCGCGCCGCCTCGATATCGGCCGGCGTGCAGCCGAAGTGCGACAGCCAGTGACCGACGATCGCCAGGTACTCGTCCTGCTTGGGCGGATAGAACGACAGCCACAGGCCGAAACGCTCGGACAGCGAGATCTTCTCTTCCACCACTTCGCCCGGATGGATTTCGCCATCGGACGTGTGCTGGTACGTCTCGTTGTCCTTCATGTACTCGGGCAGCAGATGGCGGCGGTTCGACGTGGCATAGATCAGCACGTTGTCCGACTGCGCAGCCACCGAACCGTCGAGCGCCGACTTCAGCGACTTGTAGCCCGACTCGCCGTCTTCGAACGACAGGTCGTCGCAGAAAATGACAAAGCGTTCCGGCCGCGAAGCCAGCTTTTCGACGATGTCGCCCAGGTCGCCCAGATCGTCCTTGTCCACTTCCACCAGGCGCAGCCCGTCCTTCACGAATTCGTTCAGGATGGCCTTGATCAGCGACGACTTGCCCGTGCCGCGTGCGCCAGTCAACAGCACATTGTTGGCCGGCAGTCCCTTCACGAACTGGCCCGAGTTGGCCACGATCGCGTCCTTCTGGCGATCGATGTTCTTCAGGTCGTTCAGGTGGATCGGCGGCAGCTGGCGGATGGCCTGCAGATAGCCGATGTTGCCGAACAGGCTCTGCCGCTTGCGCCAGCGGAACGCTACCGCCTCCTTCCAGTCCGCCTCGGTCAGTTCGGGCGGCAGCCATTGTTCAAGGCGGGCGAGGAAGTTGTCGAGGCGGGCAGCAAGATCGGACATGGGGCGCTTCTTCTCAGACGAATGACGGATGACGGATGACGAAAGGCGACAGGCGAAGAGTCGAAAATTTGAAGGTTCTACGACTTACGAACGGTAATCGGCGTTGATCGACACGTAGTCGTGCGACAGGTCGCACGTCCACACCGTGGCCTCGGCATTGCCGCGGCCCAGCGCGATACGCACCGTGATCTCGGCCTGCTTCATCACGCGCTGGCCGTCTTCCTCGCGATACTCGGGGTTACGGCCGCCATCGCGCGCCACCCAGACGTCGTCGAGCCACAGGTTGACGCGGTTCACATCGAGATCGTCCACGCCGGCATAGCCCACGGCGGCCAGGATACGGCCCAGGTTGGGGTCCGACGCGTAGAAAGCGGTCTTGACCAGCGGCGAATGGGCCACGGCATAGGCGATCTGGCGGCATTCGGCCACATCCTTGCCGCCTTCCACGCGAATTGTCATCAGCTTGGTGGCGCCTTCGCCATCGCGCACGATCATCTGGGCCAGCTCCTGGGCCAGCGATGTCACCGCGTCGCGCAGCGCGTCAAACGCCGGGCCTTCGGCGGCGGTCACGCTGGCACCCGACTTGCCCGAGGCAATCAGCACGAACGAGTCATTGGTCGACGTATCGCCATCGATCGTGATGCTGTTGAACGAGTGATCGGCCGCGTGCGACACCAGCTTCTGCAGCACCGGCTGGGCCACGGCGGCGTCCATCGCAATAAAGCCAAGCATCGTCGCCATGTTCGGACGGATCATGCCGGCGCCCTTGCTGATACCCGACAGGGCCACGGTCTTGCCGTCGATCTGCACCGTGCGCGACGCTGCCTTGGGCTGCGTGTCGGTGGTCATGATCGATTCGGCGGCGGCCAGCCAGTTGTCGGCGCGCGCGTTGGCGATGGCCGTGGGCAGCGCGGCGGTCAGGCGATCCAAGGGCAGCTGCTCCAGAATCACGCCGGTCGAGAACGGCAGCACCTGGTTGGCCGCGATGCCAAGCTGCTTCGCCAGCGCATCGCAGGTGGCGCGCGCCGCGGCCAGGCCCGGTTCGCCGGTGCCGGCGTTGGCGTTGCCCGTGTTGACCACCAGCGCGCGGATGCCGGCGCCCGCGGCCAGATGCTCGCGGCAGACCTGCACCGGCGCGGCGCAGAAGCGGTTCTGCGTGAAGACGCCTGCCACCGTGCTGCCTTCGGCCACCTTGACCACCAGCACGTCCTTGCGATTGGCCTTGCGGATTCCGCCCTCGGCCCAGCCGAGTTCGACGCCAGCGACGGATTTCAGGTTTTCTGCCTGCGGCAGGGGCAAGTTCACGGGCATGTTCGTTTCCTTTGCTGCAAATTGTGTGATGCACCTGATGAACATGCCCGCTTGAGCGGTCGGCTCAAGCGGGCATGTCCAGGGATTCGGTCGATGACGCGCCGCTCAGGGCGCGTCACCGGCAGTGGCGGGCCGGCTTCAGCTCAGCTTGCCGTGGCACTGCTTGAACTTCTTGCCCGATCCGCACGGGCAGGGGTCGTTGCGGCCGACCTTGGGCATGCCGGCCAGGGCCACGTCGCCGCCAGCCATCGCGGCCATCGCGGCGGCGGCCGTGCTGCTGCGCGGCGACGCCTCTTCCACCGGCTCGCCGCCGTCGGCGAATTCGTCGTGCTTGTACTGCACGTTGGCCAGGTGCGACAGGCCTTCCTCGATTTCCTCGGATGCCTGCTCCAGCTGCTCCGGCGACTGGATCTGCACGTTGAACACCACGCGCGTGACTTCGTTCTTGATGACGTCCAGCAGGCGGGCAAACAGCTCGAACGACTCGCGCTTGTACTCCTGCTTCGGATCCTTCTGCGCGTAGCCGCGCAGGTGGATACCCTGGCGCAGGTGATCCAGCGCGGCCAGGTGCTCGCGCCAGTGCGTGTCGATGCTCTGCAGCATGACCGACCGCTCGAAGCCCGCGAACGACTCGCGGCCAACCTGTTCCACCTTGGCGTCGTAGGTCTCGCGCGCGGTCTTCAGGATCAGGTTCAGCAGTTCCTCGTCCTCGATGCTCTGGGCGCCCTCGATGGTCTTGGCCAACGGCACGTCCAGGCTCCAGTCGTCACGCAGACGCTGCTCCAGCCCGGCGATATCCCACTGCTCTTCCATGCTTTCGGCCGGCACGTAGTCGCGGAACATTTCCACGATCACGCTTTCGCGCAGGTTCGCCACCATGTCGCCGACGTCCTTGGCTTCCAGCACGTCGTTACGGAGCTTGTAGATTTCCTTGCGCTGGTCGTTGGCAACGTCGTCGTACTGCAGCAGCTGCTTGCGGATGTCGAAGTTGCGGCCTTCCACCTTGCGCTGCGCCGACTCGATCGAACGCGTGACGATGCCGGCCTCGATCGGCTCGCCCTCGGGCATCTTCAGGCGTTCCATGATCGCGCGCACGCGGTCGCCGGCGAAGATGCGCAGCAGCTGGTCGTCCAGCGACAGGTAGAAGCGCGACGAACCCGGGTCGCCCTGGCGGCCGGCACGGCCACGCAGCTGGTTGTCGATCCGGCGCGATTCGTGGCGCTCGGTGCCCACGATATGCAGGCCGCCCGAAGCCTTGACCTGCTCGTGCAGCGACTGCCATTCCCCTTCGAGCTGCGCGATCCTGGCGGCCTTCTCGGCGTCCGACAGGTTCGGGTCCGCCTCGATGAAGCCCGATTGCTTCTCGACGTTGCCGCCCAGCACGATGTCGGTACCGCGACCGGCCATGTTCGTGGCGATCGTGATCATCTTCGGACGGCCCGCCTGCGCCACGATCTCGGCTTCACGCTCGTGCTGCTTGGCGTTCAGCACCTGGTGCGGCAGCTTTTCCTTGTTCAGCAGGTCCGACAGGTATTCGGACGTCTCGATCGACGTCGTACCCACCAGCACCGGCTGGCCACGGTCGTAGCAGTCGCGGATATCGCGCACCACGGCGTCGTAGCGCTCCTTCGACGTCTTGTAGATCTGGTCCTGCAGGTCCTTGCGCTGGGCCTGGCGGTTGGTCGGGATCACCACCACTTCCAGGCCGTAGATTTCCTGGAATTCGTACGCTTCGGTATCGGCCGTGCCGGTCATGCCGGCCAGCTTCTCGTACATGCGGAAGTAGTTCTGGAACGTGATGGTGGCCAGCGTCTGGTTTTCCTGCTGGATCGTCACGCCTTCCTTGGCTTCCACGGCCTGGTGCAGGCCGTCGGACCAGCGGCGGCCCGTCATCAGGCGGCCCGTGAATTCGTCGACGATCACCACTTCGTCGTTCTGCACCACGTAGTGCTGGTCGCGATGGAACAGGCTTTGCGCACGCAGGGCGGCGTACAGGTGGTGCATCAGCGTGATGTTCTGCGGCGCGTAGAGCGATTCGCCCTCGCCGATCAGCCCTTGCGCGGCCAGGATCTGCTCGGCCTTCTCGTGGCCGGCCTCGGTCAGGTACACCTGGTGGCCCTTCTCGTCCACGTAGTAGTCGCCCGGCTTCTCGACGCCCGTGCCATCGGCCTTTTCCTCGCCGATCTGGCGCTCCAGCAGCTTCGGAATGCCGTTCATGCGCTGATAGAGGTCGGTCTGGTTCTCGGCCTGCCCCGAGATGATCAGCGGCGTACGCGCCTCATCGATCAGGATCGAGTCCACTTCGTCGACAATCGCGTAGTGCAGCGGGCGCTGCACGCGCTGCGACGGGTCATAGACCATGTTGTCGCGCAGGTAGTCGAAGCCGAACTCGTTGTTCGTGCCATAGGTGATGTCGGCGTTGTAGGCCACCTGCTTCTGGTCGTGCGGCATCTGCGACAGGTTCACCCCCACCGACAGCCCCAGGAAGTTGTACAGGCGCCCCATCCACTCGGCGTCACGCTGGGCCAGGTAATCGTTCACCGTCACCACGTGCACGCCCTTCCCGGTCAGCGCGTTCAGGTACACGGGCAGCGTGGCGGTCAGCGTCTTGCCTTCGCCGGTACGCATTTCGGCGATCTTGTTGTCGTTCAGCACCATGCCGCCAATCATCTGCACGTCGAAGTGGCGCATCTTCATGACGCGCTTGCTGGCTTCGCGGCACACGGCAAAGGCTTCGGGCAGCAGGGATTCGAGCGATTCGCCGCCGGCATGGCGCTGGCGGAACGTCTCGGTCATGCCACGCAGTTCGTCGTCCGAAAGCACCTCGAACTTCGGCTCGAGCGCGTTGATCTGCGTGACCGTGCGGCGATATTGTTTGATCAGCCGCTCATTGCGGCTGCCGAAGACTTTCTTGAGAAGGCCCGTGATCATCGAGTGCTTTCACCTGCGCGGCAGACCGGTACGAGACCCGCCAAATCCGCGCGAGGAATGGGTAGATTGGCGCAAAACGCCGAGTTTATCATGTGCCGATGTCCTGACCGGACCTGTCGCCAGCACAGTTTCCGTACAGGTGCAACAGCCCGGCCCCAGCCCGGCCCCCTTTGACTGGCGGCCCGTGCAGGAGGTTGGGACAGACGCGGCGGCTTCAATGTTCCGTCCACCGGGATTGATGGGGCCAGTGGGGTCATCGGATGGCGGTCCGGTCGGTCGCGGCAGTGGCCGCAGCCAGGGGCAGCTGGGCCGGCGCCCGCACCGCGGCGGTCAGGAAGCCGCCCGGATTGCGTGGCTCACCGTTCACATGGACCTCGAAATGCAGGTGCGCACCGGTGGAACGGCCCGTGCTGCCGACGCGGGCGATCAACTGGCCCGGCCGGACCAGGTCGCCCGCCTTGACCAGCACTTTCGACGCGTGGGCATAGCGGGTCTTGAGGCCGTTGCCATGGTCGATATCGATCATGTTGCCGTACTCGTGGTGCCATTCGGAAGCCACCACCACCCCGCCGGCGGCGGCCACGATCGGCGTGCCGGCCGGCGCGACGAAATCCACGCCATCGTGCTGCGAACGGCGGCCGGTGAAGGGATCGATGCGCGTGCCGAAGCTCGATCCATCGTAGCCAGACGCCACCGGCAGCACGCTGGGCTGACGGCGCTCGCGCAACTGGCGATCCATCAGCGCGGTCTCGATGACGTCGAAATAGTCGGTGCGGTGGTCGGCCTGCCGGCCCAGCCGCGCCAGTTCGTCGCTGAGTTCGGGCATCGTCAGGTCGCTGGACTGGGCGGGGCTGGCCGGGCCGCCACGCGCGGGGCGATGGCGGAAATCGAAATCCCGGGGGGAGATGCCGGCCAGGCCGGACACGCGCTCGCCAAGCGCGTCCAGGCGTACCATCTGGGCCTGCAGTTCGCCCAGCCGGGTGGCCATCACGGCCAGGTTCTCGCGCAGGTAGGCGTTGTCACGCGCCTGGCGGGTGATCTCGGGCGCCGACGCATTGCGGGCAACCAGCCAGGTCAATCCCGACGAGGCCGCCGCCACCAGCGCGCACAGCGCCAGGCCGGACAGCACGACGCGCGCCCGCGTCAATTGAAAGCGAAACACCCGCGGCTCGCGCGGATGCAGCACGATGATCTGCATGACCGTTCCCCAATTCCCAAAGGACGGCGCCAGAAGGCACCGGCGCGCATGCAGGCATCGCATCCCGGCTCTCGGACGGGCAAGGATTGCGCGCTAGAATGCTTGCATGCGCTTGTTCACCCACCACGCTCACCAGACCCCGAACGCCAAGCCTCTCAACGATTGGCTGGCCAAGTCCGGCCCGGTTTCCGCGCTGATGCAGACCGCGCGGCAACTGGCGTCGCTGGAAGCGGAAGTCTTTGCGTTGCTGCCCCCGGCGCTGCGGAGCGGCATTGCGGTGGGCGGCATCAAGACCGACAACCGTGGCCCGCAGGCGGAGCAGACGCTGCTGTTGCTGGCCGCCCATGGCGCGGCCGCCGCGCGGGTCAGGCAAGTGGTGCCCACATTGCTTTCCCGGCTGCAACAACGCGGCTCGCAGGTTACTGCAATCCGGGTACGGGTACAACCCGAGGTGGGACGCGGCGACTGGGACACCGAGCCGGTCGAGCGCAAGCCGCGCACGCAGAATCTGTCGCAAGCCGGCATGCAGAGCATGGACGCGCTGGCACGCGGCCTCGAGGATTCGCCGCTGAAGGACGCCGTGCAGGCATTGCTGGCGCGTCACCGCTGAAGACCAAAACCCCCAGAACGCTTCAGTCGAACCCATCGCGATAATCCCGCATCGTTGCTCCAGTCGAGCAGATGCGACGGTCATCGCAAATCCTGATATTTCCCCGCGATTTTGATGTGCCGGTGCGCGCCGGTGCGTCGGGCCGGCTGTCGGCAAAACCATGACGCCGGGCAATTTGATCATGCTTTCCGGCTCATAGAATGGCCTCGGGCGTACAGCACGACCCTTTGCATTGTTCAAAGGAGAAACATCATGTACCAGAGCATTCTGAAGGCTATTTCCGAAAGCGAAGACAGATTTATCCGAATTCGGCGTCAGATCCACCAGCACCCGGAAATTGGATTCGAGGAAACACGAACCAGTGATCTCGTAGCAGAAATGCTAAAAGGCTGGGGCTACGAGGTGCATCGCGGCTTGGCCAGGACCGGCGTGGTCGGCACGCTGAAGGTGGGCAATGGCAGCAGACGCCTGGGCATCCGCGCCGATATGGACGCCCTGCCGATGACCGAAAACAGTCAAAAGGAATGGAGCAGCACCGTTCCCGGTAAATTCCACGGCTGCGGCCATGACGGACATACCGCGATCCTGTTATGTGCGGCGGAATATCTGGCAAAGACGCGGAATTTCGACGGCACCCTGCATCTGATTTTCCAGCCCGCCGAAGAATTGCTTTACGGCGGCAAAGTCATGGTGCATGACGGGTTGTTCGAACAGTTTCCCTGCGATGCGATTTTCGCCATGCATAACATGCCGGGATTCAAGGAATGCGAATTCTATTTCAGGAAGGGCGCATTCATGGCGTCGTCCGACACATTGCATATTGAGATTACCGGGGTTGGCGGGCATGGCGCGATTCCGGAAAAAACCATCGATGCCACGCTGGTGGCCTGCCATATCGGCACCGCGCTGCAAACCATTGTCTCGCGCAATGTGTCGCCGTTCGAAGCGGCGGTAATCACCATCGGCAGCATCCAGTCCGGAGAGGCGCCAAACATCATCAACGCCAAGGCACTCATGAAACTGAGCGTCCGGTCGTTGAATCCGTCCGTCCGCACCGTGCTGCTCGAAAGGATCGCCGAAGTTGCGCAGCTGCAGGCGCAGAGTTTTGGCGCTACCGCCGAAGTCATGCATGTGAACGGCAGCCCGGTGCTGGTCAATGACGACCAGGCCACCGATTTTGCCGCCGAGGTCGCGCAGGACGTGTTTGGCCGGGACAAGGTCCATACCGACGCGCCTCAGCTGCCCGGCAGCGAGGATTTTGCGTTCATGCTGGAAGCCAATCCCAATGGCAGCTACATGCTTATCGGCGGCGGCGACCAGCCGGGCTATTGCATGGTGCATAACCCCGGTTATGACTTCAACGACAAATGCCTGGCGCCTGCCGCCGCATACTGGTGCGCACTGACCGAGCGATATCTGAAGTAGGCCGAATTCAGGCCGGATTCGAGGCTATTCCATGAAAACACAGGATCTGGCGCTGGTCGCGCTGCTCTGCCTGATACTTCTGCCGTTCGCGGTATTCCCGGAATGGCTCGCTGCCTACAAGACCTTCAACGGGCAGCACGGCATGGTCATGGCGTTTATCAAGTTTGGCCTGCTGGCGACGCTGGGCGAAGTCATCGGGCAGCGCATCCGCACCGGGCATTATCTCGGGAAGGGATTCGGCATCCTGCCGAGAATGGTCGTTTGGGGCATTCTCGGCCTGTTCATCAGCATGGCGTTCAAGGTCTTTGCCGTCGGCTCGCCCTATTTTGCGGAATACGTGGGTGTCGACGGCATCGTCGCGGCCATGGCAGGCGGTTTCTCGATGCTCAAGCTGGCGGGTGCATTGATTATCAGCACCTTGCTGAACCTGACCTTCTCGCCGGTCATGATGACCGCCCATAAGGTCACGGACATGCATATCGTCCGCCATCAGGGTTCCTGGCGGGCGCTGTACCGGCCGATTGCCGTCGCGGAACATCTGAAGGCGCTCGACTGGCAGACGCAGTGGGGATTCGTGTTCAAGAAGACCATTCCGTTCTTCTGGATTCCCGCCCACGGCCTGACCTTCCTGCTGCCCACCGATTCCCAGATCCTGTTTGCGGCATTGCTGGGTGTCGCGCTGGGTATCGTGCTGGCCGTGGCGGGCCCCAAACCCGCGAAACCCTTGCCGGCCTGATCGGCGCTCCAAACGAAAACCCCCGCTCTCACGAACGGGGGTTTTTCAATCTGGCGGAACCGCTATGGACGATCAGGCAAAGGCCGGCTGCGCCTGTGGCAGGAAGGCCGTCGGCGCTTCCTCAACCTTGTCGAAGGTCACGATCTCGTACGCTTCCTGGTCGGCCAGCAGGGCGCGCAGCAGCTGGTTGTTCAGGCCGTGGCCCGACTTGTGCGCAATGTACGAGCCAATCAGCGGATGACCCACCACGTACAGATCGCCAATCGCATCGAGGATCTTGTGACGCACGAACTCGTCGCCGTAGCGCAGTTCCTCGTTGTTGAGCATGCGGTGCTCGTCGAGCACGATCGCGTTGTCCAGGCTGCCACCACGAGCCAGGCCCATCTCGCGCAATGCTTCCACCTCGTGGGCAAAGCCGAACGTGCGGGCACGGGCGATCTCACGGACATAGCTCGTATCGGCAAAGTCGATCGAGAAGGTCTGCCCGGTCTTGTCGACCGCCGGATGGCGGAAGTCGATCGTGAACGCGAGTTTGAAACCGAAGAACGGCTCCAGGCGGGCCAGCTTGTCGCCCTCGCGCACTTCCACCGCCTTCTTGACGCGGATGAAACGCTTGGCGGTCGGCTGCTCCTCGATGCCTGCGGACTGCAGCAGGAACACGAACGACGCCGCGCTGCCGTCCATGATCGGGATTTCCTCGGCGTCGACGTCGACGTAGAGGTTGTCGATGCCCAGTCCGGCGCAGGCCGACATCAGGTGCTCGACCGTCGAAACGCGGGCGCCGTCCTTCTGCAGGACCGACGCCAGACGGGTGTCGCCAATGGCGCTGGCGGCCACCGGAATTTCTACCGCTTCGGGCAGATCGACGCGCGTGAAAACGATGCCGGTATCGGCGGGGGCCGGCCTCAGCGACAGCGTCACCTTGCGACCCGAGTGCAAACCGATGCCGACCGTCTTCACCACGGATTTGATAGTGCGCTGTTTGAGCATGACGGCCTCAACTATTATTAAAAGCTATTGGGCGTAATTTCCAATAACGCGATACTACCATTACTGGATCTATTGCGCTGCACCACTTTGTGTCCGGGTGTTATGCAATGTTAATGAAACGCCCAAAACATCACTTTTCTTGACACGCTTCGTGTCAGGCGCGCAACGCTTCCAGAATGGCTTCAGCGCTGCTGACCTTGAATTCGCCCGGTTCTTCCACGGCCAGGTGCGTCACCACGCCATCGTCGATGACCATGGCATAGCGCTTGGCGCGCACGCCCAGACCGCGCTGGCTCAGGTCCTGGTCCAGGCCCAGAGCCTTGGCCCACTGGGCGGCACCGTCGGCCATCATGCGGACCTTTCCGTCGGTCTTCTGCTCGCGGCCCCAGGCGCCCATCACGAAGGCATCGTTGACCGAATGGCACCAGACCTCATCCACGCCAGCCGCGCGCAACTGGTCGTTGAGCTTGATGAAGCCCGGCACATGCTTGGCCGAACAGGTGGGCGTGAATGCGCCGGGCAGACCAAACACCACGATCTTCTTACCCTTGACCAGTTCGGCCACCGGGAAGGCGTTGGGGCCGAGCGCGCAGCCGCCGGTCTCGGTTTCAAAGAATTCGTACAACGTGGCGTCGGGGACGCGCTGGCCTACGGCGATCATTTTGAACAGTCCTCTAGCGGTCTGGCGTATATCGGAAAAACCTGCCTGCATCATAGGGGCGGATGCCGTCGCCACCAAGCGGCGCGGCAGGCGGGTGCAGCAGGAATTACCTGGGCTTCAAAACGCCGCGCGGCGCGTTGGGTAAACGCGCCGCGCGGACGGAGACATCCCGCCGCCGGGGGCGGGAAACCAGTCCGGGGAGGCGGCCGATGGCCTGCCTGCCCGGCAACGGGATGCGACGGACAACATGTGGCGTGGCGCGGCGCAGCCGCACGCACTGACGGGTTACGTCAGTCCAGGCAAACGCCGGGCGGATAGGGAGCGCCCGGGCGATGCGTGACGGACCGTCGACAGCCTGCCAGGCGCGCGGCGGATGCCGCTGCCCTGCCGGTTCCCAACTTAGTCCGCCTGCTTGCGCAGGAAGGCCGGGATGTCGTACGTATCCACACCCTTTTCTTGCAACGCCGCCACGTGAGCCGATGCCGACTCACGCGAACTGCGCCACACCGCCGGGGTATCCAGGTTGCTGTAGTCCGGCGAAGCGTGTGCCGGCGCGGCCGTCAGGCCTGCCATCATCTGCACCGGGATATTGTCCGTGCCGGTCTTCAGCAGCGTCATCGGCTGCTGCTTCTTGGCCGAACGGCCCAGGCCCGTGGCCACCACGGTCACGCGCAGGGCGTCACCCATCGAGTCGTCGTACACCGTACCGAAGATCACGGTCGCGTCTTCCGCGGCGTAGCTGCGGATCGTGTTCATGACTTCCTTGGTTTCCGACAGCTTCAGCGAACGGCTGGCCGTGATGTTGACCAGCACGCCGCGCGCGCCGGACAGGTCCACGCCTTCCAGCAGCGGGCTGGCCACGGCCTGCTCGGCCGCCAGGCGGGCGCGGTCCACGCCCGACACCGTTGCCGTGCCCATCATGGCCTTGCCCTGCTCGCCCATCACTGTCTTCACGTCTTCGAAGTCGACGTTCACCAGACCATCGACATTGATGATTTCGGCGATACCGGCCACGGCGTTGTGCAGCACGTCATCGGCGCACTGGAAGCACTTGTCCATCTCGGCGTCGTCGCCCATCACCTCGAACAGCTTTTCGTTGAGCACAACGATCAGCGAGTCCACCGACGATTCCAGCTCGCCCGAGCCATGTTCGGCCACCTTGGCGCGGCGTGCGCCTTCGAAGTCGAACGGCTTGCTGACCACGCCCACGGTCAGGATGCCCATTTCCTTGGCCACCTGCGCCACGATCGGCGCGGCACCCGTACCGGTACCGCCGCCCATGCCGGCAGTGATGAAGACCATGTGGGCACCGCGCAGCGAATCGGCGATCTGCTCGCGAGCCTGCTCCGCGCAGTTGCGGCCCACTTCAGGCTTGGCGCCGGCACCCAGCCCGGAATTGCCAAGCTGCAGCACGCGCGATGCGCTCGAACGCTTCAGCGCCTGGGCATCGGTGTTCATGCAGATGAATTCCACGCCCTGCACGCCACGGCTGATCATGTGCTGCACGGCGTTGCCGCCTGCACCGCCCACGCCCACCACCTTGATGATGGTGCCGTCCTGAATCTCCGTTTCGATCATGTCAAAGTCCATCACTGCCTCCGAGAAAAATCAGTCCCCAAACGCTGCGGCCTCCCCGCCGCAACCCTTGGTTTCTGAACAAGAAACCATCAAAGAACTACTAGCCAATACATCAGAAAAACTGCTTGACCTGCTCAACGTGCCACGATCCGTTCGGCTGACTGCAACAGGATCGTCACACTTAAAAAAGTCCTGACAAGCTTGCGGCTCAGAAGTTGCCGACAAACCATTCCTTCATGCGCGTCCACACCTGCTTCACCTGGCCGCTCTGCACGGCCACCTTGCGGCCGCGCATGCGCTGCACGCAGCCTTCCTGCAGCAGACCCATAACGGTCGAATAGCGCGGACTCTTCACGACTTCGTGCAGATTGCCGCGGTACTCGGGCACGCCCACGCGCACCGGCTTCAGGAAAATGTCCTCGCCCAGCTCCACCATGCCCGGCATCATCGCCGTGCCGCCGGTGATCACCACGCCCGACGACAGCAGTTCCTCGTAGCCGGACTCGCGCACCACCTGGTGCACCAGCGAATACAGCTCCTCGATACGCGGCTCGATCACCGCGGCCAGCGCCTGCCGGCTCAGCGTGCGCGTGCCGCGGTCGCCCACGCCGGGCACCTCGATCATGTCTTCCGGGTCGGCAATCGCCTGCTTGGCAATGCCGTACTGCATCTTGATGTCCTCGGCATCGGGCGTCGGCGTGCGCAGCGCCATGGCGATGTCGTTGGTGATCTGGTCGCCGGCGATGGGGATCACGGCCGTATGGCGGATCGCGCCCTCGCTGAAGATCGCGATATCAGTGGTGCCGCCGCCGATGTCGACCAGCACCACGCCCAGTTCCTTCTCGTCCTCGGTGAGCACCGCCAGGCTCGACGCCAGCGGCTGCAGGATCAGGTCATGCACTTCCAGGCCGCAACGGCGCACGCACTTGACGATGTTCTGCGCCGCGCTAACCGCGCCCGTGACGATATGCACCTTCACTTCCAGGCGGATGCCGCTCATGCCGATGGGCTCGCGCACGTCTTCCTGGCCGTCGATGATGAATTCCTGCGTCAGGATGTGCAGGATCTGCTGGTCGGTCGGGATGTTCACCGCCTTGGCGGTCTCGATCACGCGGGCCACGTCCGTCTGCGTGACCTCCTTGTCCTTGATGGCCACCATGCCGCTGGAGTTGAAGCTGCGGATATGGCTGCCGGCAATGCCTGTGAACACCTCGGCAATCTTGCAATCGGCCATCAGTTCGGCCTCTTCCAGCGCGCGCTGGATCGACTGCACGGTGGCCTCGATGTTGACCACGACCCCCTTTTTCAAACCCTTGGACTCTGATTGGCCCATCCCGATGACCTCATAGCTGCCGTCGGGGCGCAGTTCCGCCACCACGGCCGCCACCTTCGAGGTGCCGATATCGAGACCGACCAGAAGGTCCTTGTATTCCTTGCTCATCGAGTTTTCTCCGCGTTCTTACTCTTGAGTCGCGTCGGATTGTTGTTGGTGTTGCCGGCCGAAGCCGCCTGGGAACCAGCCGCCCCCGCCGCCGCCTTGGCCGCTGCCTTGGCCGCCGCCTGCGCCTGGGCATCGGTCAGGAAGCGCACGCTGGCCGTGCGGATGGCAAAACCGTTGGGATACCGCAGGTCGGCGTACTCGATCTGCTTGCCCCACTGCTGGGTCAACTGCGGCCACGACGCCACGAAACGCTTGACCCGCGCCTCCATGGCGGCGCGATCCTCGTCGTTCTGCTCGCGCCCGAACTCGATCACCGTGCCGTTGGACAGCTTCGCCCGCCAGGCATAGCGACCGGAAAGTGCCACCGCCAGCGGCTCGGCCTTGATCGGCTTGAACCACTCGCGCATGGTTTCCAGCTTCTCGACCACGTCTTCCTCGCTGTCCGGCGGGCCGTCCAGCGCCAGCAACTGGGCGTCTTCCTCGGCTTCGGCCGTATTGGCCACGAATACCTCGCCGTAGGTATTGATCAGCCGGCCGCTGTCCGACCCGCCCCACGTGCCCAGGGCCTCGTGCTCTTCCACCTGCACCGCCAGTCCATTCGGCCATTCGCGCCGCACGCTGGCATGGCGCACCCAGGGCACGGACTCGAACGCCTGGCGCGCGGCGTTCAGGTCGAGCGTGAAGAAATTGCCCGACAGCTTGTTGAGCGCGTTGGCCCGCACGCTCGGCGCGTTCACATGGCGCAGCTGGCTGCCGTCCAGCGACGTCAGTTCCACGTGGGTAATGGCGAACACGGGCCGCTGCGCCAGCCACAGCAGGCCGGCGCCAAGCGCCATGAGCGCCACCAGCGCATAGAGCGCTGAGGCGATCAGGTTGAGCAGGCGCGCGTTGTGCCACATGGTCGTTTGGTCGGGCGGTCAGCCGTTGGTGATACGGTTATTCGGGTTTCCAGTGCTCGTTCGGATGCAGGTCAAGCGTCGCGGCGGCCAGCACCTGCATCACGAAATCCTCGTAGCTGATGCCTGCCGCGCGGGCCGCCATCGGCACGAGTGAATGGCCGGTCATGCCGGGCGACGTATTCATTTCGAGCAGATGCGGGCGGCCGTCGCGGGTCAGCATGACGTCCGCACGGGCCCAGCCACGGCAACCCAGCACGCGAAACGCTTCGACGGCCAGCGCCCGCACTTCGTTCTCCAGCGCTTCCGGCAAAGTTGACGGGCACAGGTATTGGGTAACGTCAGTAAAGTACTTATTTTGATAGTCGTAGTTCGACTCGGGCGCGACAATCTTGATCACGGGCAGTGCTTCGGCCGATGCGCCCTCGCCCACCACGGGGCAAGTCAGCTCGTCGCCATCGATGAACGTCTCGGCGATGACGTCGGCATCGAGCCCCGCCGCCTTCTCGAACGCCTCGCGCATCTGGCCGGCGTCGGTGACCTTGGTCAGGCCGATCGACGACCCCTCGCGGGCCGGCTTGACGATCAGCGGCAGGCCCAGATCCCGCACCACGGCGTCGAAATCGGTATCGGCGTACAGCATCGCAAAGCGCGGCGTGGCCAGGCCGTGCGTCATCCACAGGCGCTTGGTGGCCTGCTTGTCCATGGCCAGCGCCGACGCCAGCACGCCGCTGCCCGTATAGGGCACGCCCAGCTGTTCCAGCAGGCCCTGCATCGTGCCGTCCTCGCCGTAACGGCCATGCAGCGCGATGAAGACGCGGTCGAACTTCGCCGCGGCCAGTTCCGCCACGGACTGCAGCGCCGGGTCGAACGCGTGGGCGTCCACGCCGCGCGACTTCAGTGCCGCCAGCACGCCGTTGCCGGACATCAGCGAGATTTCGCGCTCGGCCGAGCGCCCGCCCAGCAGCACGCCAACCTTGCCCAGCGATTTCGGATCGATATTGGGATGTGCCACGAAGCTCATTGCTGACCTCCCGCCTGGTGCGACACCAGTTGTCCCGGGACCGCACCGATCGTGCCGGCTCCCATGGTCACGACCACATCGCCAGGTCGCACGGCATCCAGAATCGACTGGGGCATGTCTTCGATCTGTTCCACAAAAACGGGTTCTACCTTGTTGGCCACCCGCAGCGCGCGGGTCAGCGCGCGGCCGTCGGCGGCCACGATGGGCGCCTCGCCGGCCGAATACACCTCGGCCAGCAGCAGCGCGTCGACGGTGCCCAGCACCTTCACGAAATCCTCGAAGCAGTCGCGCGTCCGCGTGAACCGGTGCGGCTGGAAGGCCAGCACCAGCCGGCGGTCCGGGAATGCACCGCGCGCGGCGGCCAGCGTGGCGGCCATTTCCACCGGGTGGTGGCCGTAGTCGTCCACCAGCGTGAACGTGCCGGCGCCATCGGGCGTCGCCACCTCGCCGTAGCGTTGGAAGCGGCGACCCACGCCGTGAAATTCGCGCAGCGCCTTGACGATGGCGGCGTCAGGCACCTCCAGTTCGGTGGCGATGGCGATGGCGGCCAGCGCGTTCTGCACGTTGTGCAGGCCCGGCAGGTTCAGCACCACGTCCAGCGGCGGCTCGGCGTGGCCGTTGAGCTGGCGCAGCACCGTGAAATGCATCTGGCCATCCACCGCGCGGGCATTGATCGCGCGGATCTGGGCATCCTCGGCAAAGCCGTAGCGCACCACGGGCTTGGACACGAACGGCATGATCTCGCGCACGTTCGGGTCATCCACGCACAGCACGGCAATGCCATAGAACGGCAGGCGCTGGGTGAATTCCACGAACGCCTGCTTCAGACGGGCAAAGTCATGCCCGTATGTGTCCATGTGGTCGGCGTCAATATTGGTGATGACTTCCATCACCGGGAACAGGTTCAGGAACGACGCATCCGACTCGTCGGCCTCGGCCACGATGAAGTCGCCCGTGCCCAGGCGCGCGTTGGCACCGGCCGAATTCAGCCGGCCGCCGATCACGAAGGTCGGGTCGAGCCCGCCCTCGGCCAGCACCGACGCCACCAGGCTGGTGGTCGTGGTCTTGCCATGCGTGCCGGCGATGGCCACGCCCTGCTTCAGGCGCATCAGTTCGGCCAGCATCACGGCGCGCGGCACCACCGGAATGCGCCTGGCGCGCGCGGCCAGCACTTCCGGGTTGTCGTGGGTCACCGCGGTCGACACGACCACGGCATTGGCGCCTTCCACGTTGGCCGCATCATGGCCGTGGCAAACGCGGGCGCCGAGCGAGGCCAGGCGCCGCGTGGCAGCGTTGCTGCCCATGTCGGAGCCCGAGACCTTGTAGCCCAGGTTCAGCAGGACCTCGGCGATGCCGCTCATGCCGGCCCCGCCAATGCCTACGAAGTGGATGTTCTTGACGATATGCTTCATTGCTTCCGTTTCATTTTTCGCCCGCCATCTGACGGCAGATCTCGGCCACGCGCCGGGTTGCCTCAGGTTTGGCCAGGCTGCGCGCAGCGCGCGCCATGTCCTTCAACTGGCCGCGGTCCAGACCGGCGATCGTTTGCGCCAGGCCCTCCGCGGTCAATGCGTTCTGTTGCACCAGCAACGCCGCGCCCTGCTTCGACAGGAAGCTGGCGTTGGTGGTCTGGTGGTCGTCCACCGCGTGCGGGAACGGCACGAACAGCGCGGCCACCCCGGCGGCCGCCACTTCCGAAACCGTCATCGCGCCAGCGCGGCAGATGACCAGGTCGGCGTCGGCGTAGGCCGCCGCCATGTCGTCGATGAATGGCACGGTCTCGCCGGCCACGCCCGCCGCCACGTAGTTCGCCCGCAGCTGGTCGATCTGTTTCGCGCCGGCCTGATGCTTCACTGCCGGCCGGGTGGCCTCGGGCAGCAAGGCCAGCGCCTTCGGCACCACGTCGTTCAGCGCCGCCGCGCCGAGGCTGCCGCCCACCACCAGGATGCGCAGCGGTCCGGTGCGATGGTCGTAGCGCGATGCCGGCTCCGGAATCGCCGCCAGTTCGGCGCGGACCGGGTTGCCCGTCCATTCGCTGTCCGGCAGCGCGTCCGGGAACGCGCAGAGCACGCGGTCGGCCACCTTGGCCAGCACCTTGTTGGCCAGCCCGGCGATGGAATTCTGCTCGTGCAGCACCAGCGGCCGGCCCAGCAGCGACGCCATCATCCCGGCCGGGAACGTGATGTAGCCGCCCATGCCCAGCACCACGTCCGGCTTTACCCGGCGCAGCGCGCCGATGCTCTGCCAGAACGCGCGCAGCAGGTTCAACGGCAGCAGCAGCTTGGTCACCAGGCCCTTGCCGCGCAGGCCGCCGAACTGGATGTACTCCATCGGGATGTCATGCTTCGGCACCAGGGTGGCTTCCATGCCCGAGCGATTGCCCAGCCAGACCACGCGCCAACCCTCGTCGCGCAGCGCACGCGCGACCGCCAGCCCCGGGAACACGTGTCCCCCGGTGCCGCCAGCCATGACGAGGAGGGTGCGGTCGGTCATACCTTCCCCCCACGCATCAGCACTCTGTTCTCGTAATCGATCCGCAGAACGATCGCCAGCGCCACGCAGTTCATCAGGATGCCCGAGCCGCCGTAGCTCACCAGCGGCAGTGTCAGCCCCTTGGTGGGCAGCAGGCCCAGGTTCACGCCCATGTTGATGAAGGTCTGCCAGCCGACCCACACGCCGATGCCCTTGGCCACCAGCCCGGCAAACGTGCGGTCGAGCTGCAGCGCGGTACGGCCGATGTTGAAGCAGCGGCGCACCAGCCAATAGAACAGCACGATCATCACCAGCACGCCGATGAAGCCGAATTCCTCACCGATCACCGCAAGGATGAAGTCGGTATGCGCCTCGGGCAGGTAGTGCAGCTTCTCGATGCTGCCGCCCAGGCCCACGCCCGTCCATTCGCCCCGGCCGAATGCGATCAGCGAATGCGTCAGCTGATACGCCTTGCCCAGCGCGTTGCTCTCTTCCCACGGGTTCAGGTACGCAAAGATCCGCTCGCGGCGCCACGGCGATGCCGTGATCAGCAGCGCGAACGCGCCCACGGCCACGCCCACCAGGCCGGCGAACAGCTTGCCGTTGATGCCGCCCAGGAACAGGATGCCCATGGCCACGGCCGCGATCACCAGGAATGCGCCCATGTCGGGTTCCAGCAGCAGCAGCATGCCCACCACCACCACCGCCACGCCCATCGGCAGGAAGCCCTTGCTGACGGTCTGCATCCATTCCTGCTTGCGCACCGTGTAGTTGGCCGCGTACAGCACCACGGCCAGCTTCATCAGTTCCGACGGCTGGAAGTTCATCACGCCCAGCGGAATCCAGCGCCGCGCGCCATTCACGCCCTTGCCAACGAACGGCACCAGCACCAGCACCAGCAGCACCAGCGCGATGATGAACAGCTTGGGCGCGTACTTGTCCCACACCTTGACGGGCACCTGGAACGCCGCAAGCCCCACCGACAGGCCGATGAACAGCGCGAAAGCATGGCGCACCAGGAAGTGCGCCTCGCGGTAGTTGGCGTAGCGCGGCGAGTCGGGCAGTGCGATCGATGCCGAATAGACCATCACCAGGCCGAACGTCAGCAGCACGATGGCCACCCAGAGCAGGGGCTGGTCGTACTCCATCATCCGCGAACGGGTGGGCTTGACGCCCGACACCGCGTCGCGCAGGCCGCCCCAGGCGTTGCCGATGGTGGCGCCGATGAATCCGCTGCGCTTGACCTGCGAGTCGCTCATGGCATGATCCCCCGGGACAGGGCCAGTTCTTCCACCGCGCCGCGAAACACCTGCGCGCGATGCACGTAATTGCGGAACATGTCGAGGCTGGCACACGCCGGCGACAGCAATACGACATCGCCCGCTTCGGCCAGACCCGCCGATTTCTCGACCGCCTCTTCCAGCGTGGCGGCGTCAACAATCTGCGCGCCCGTAGCGGCCAGTGCCTCGCGGATGGCGCCGGCGTCCTTGCCGATCAGCACCACGGCGCGTGCATATTGCGTCACCGGCGCGGCCAGCGGGGAAAAGTCCTGGCCCTTGCCTTCGCCGCCGGCGATCAGCACCACGCGCTTGTCCAGCCCGTTCAGCGCGGCCACGGTGGCGCCGACATTGGTGCCCTTGCTATCGTCGAAATACTCGACTTCGTCGATGGTCGCCACCCACTCCACGCGGTGCGGCTCGCCGCGGTACTCGCGCAGGCCATGCAGCAGCGCGTTCAGCGGCAGGTCGATCGCACGGCACAGCGCCAGCGCCGCCATGGCGTTGGTGGCGTTGTGCAGGCCACGGATATGCAGTGCATCGGCCGGCATCAGGCGCTTGTGGCGCACCGGCACGGCTTCCGCGACCACCTCGTCCTTCTTGCGGCGGCGGGGCTTCTGCTCCGGTTCGGCTTCCGTATCGGGCTCGGCCACGATCAGCCACGGCATGCCGCCGTCGCGCAGCACGCCGTAGCTGCCGGCGGTCTCGGGCAGGTCGGTGCCGAAGGTTACCGGCGTCGTGCCCGGACGGGCCATGTCCAGCGTCAGCTTGTCCTGGCGGTTCAGCACCTGCACGCAGCCCTTGCCGTCCGGGCCGAAGATGCGGGCCTTGGCGGCGGCGTAGGCTTCCATGCTGCCGTGCCAGTCCAGGTGATCCTGCGTGACGTTTAGCACTGTCGCCGCGTGAGGCGCCAGAGAGAACGTGTATTCCAGCTGGAAGCTCGACAGCTCCAGCACCCAGACATCGGGCAGCGTGGCGCTGGCGATGCAGGCCGACAGCTTGTCCAGTGCCGACGGGCTGATGTTGCCGGCCACGCCCACGGTCTTGCCCGCGCGTTCGATCAGCCGGCCGGTCAGCGCCGTGGTGGTGGTCTTGCCGTTGGTGCCGGTGATGGCCAGCACGCGCGGCGCGTAGCCCGACGTGGCTTCCAGGTATCCCAGCGCCTGGGCGAACAGTTCGATCTCGCCCCAGACCGGGATGCATCGTGCCCGGGCGGCATCGAGCAGCGCCTTGGTATCGGGCTCCAGCGGCGACAGGCCCGGGCTGATCGCCACCAGGCCGATATCGTCGAGCAGGCTTTCGGCGAACGGGCCGCCGACAAACTGCGCCGTGGTCAGTTCGGCCTGCAGGAAGGCAAGGTTGGCGGGCGCCTCGCGGGTGTCGGCCACGCGCACGCGGCAGCCGTTCAGGCCGCACCAGCGTGCCATGGCCAGCCCCGATTCACCGAGGCCAAGTACCAGCACATGAGGTTTCTGCAACACGCCAAACACTTCGATTCCTGCCTATATATAGAGAGCTTCAGTTTTCGGGGACGCTCAGCGCAGCTTCAGCGTCGACAGGCCAATCAGCACCAGCAGCATCGTGATGATCCAGAACCGCACGGTGACCTGTGTTTCCTTCCAGCCACTCAGTTCGAAGTGGTGGTGCAGCGGGGCCATGCGGAACAGGCGCCGGCCTTCGCCATAGCGTTTCTTCGTGAACTTGAACCACGTGACCTGCAGCATCACCGACAGCGTTTCCACCACGAAGATGCCGCCCATCACGAACAGCACGATTTCCTGGCGCACGATCACGGCGATGGTGCCCAGCGCGCCGCCCAGCGCCAGCGCGCCGACATCGCCCATGAACACACGCGCCGGGTGCGCATTGAACCAGAGGAAGGCCAGGCCCGCGCCGGCCATCGCCGAGCAGAAGATCAGCAGCTCGCCGGCGCCCGGGATATGCGGGAACAGCAGGTACTTGCTGTAGACCGCGTTGCCCATCACGTAGGCGAACACGCCCAGGCCGCCGCCAACCAGCACCACGGGCATGATCACCAGGCCGTCCAGGCCGTCGGTCAGGTTCACCGCGTTGCTGGAACCGACGATCACCAGGTACGTCAGCACGATGAAGCCGGTCACGCCCAGCGGGTAGCTGATTTCCTTGAAGAACGGGACGATCAGGTTGGTCTTGTACGGCACATCGGCGAACATGCCGCCTTCGATCCAGCTCAGGAACAGGCTCCAGACCCGCACGTTGCTGGCCTCGGTCACCGAGAACGCCAGGTACACGGCAGCCACCAGGCCAATCAGGGTCTGCCAGAAGAACTTCTCGCGGCTCGACATGCCGCGCGGGTCGCGATACACCACCTTGCGGTAGTCGTCGACCCAGCCCACGGCGCCGTAGCCCAGCGTCACCAGCAGCACCACCCAGATGAAGCGGTTGCCCCAGTCGCACCAGAGCAGCGTCGACACGCAGATCGAGATCAGCACCAGCACGCCGCCCATGGTCGGCGTCCCTGACTTGACCAGGTGCGTCTGCGGGCCGATGGTACGGACGGCCTGACCGATCTTCAGTTCGGTCAGGCGACGGATGACCCACGGCCCGAAACCGAGGCCGATCACCAGCGCGGTGAGGTTGGCCATCACCGCGCGGAAGGTCAGGTAGTTAACGACCCGCAGGAAGCTGTAATCGTTTTGCAGCCACTGGGCCAGTGCCAATAACATCGTTCGTCTTTCTTAGTGAGCGGAAGGTGATGCGACCAGCGCATCGACCATCCGTTCCATGCGCATGAAGCGCGATCCCTTCACGAGCACGGCGGCTGCACCAGCCACCACGCCCTCCTTGTCTTCCTTCAGCGCCTGCGCCAGCGCTTCCGCACCGGCAAAATGGCGCGCGCCCGGGCCGTATGCCTGCACGGCATGCGTCGCCAGATCGCCCAGCGCCCAGAGCGTCTCGATGCCGCGCTCGCGCGCGTAGGCGCCAATCTCGGTATGGAATGCCGGGCCCTGGTCGCCCACTTCGCCCATGTCGCCCAGCACCAGCACGCGCGGGGCGGCAAACCCGGCCAGCACGTCGATGGCGGCGCGCATGGAATCGGGATTCGCGTTGTAGGTGTCGTCGATGACCACCGTGCCGGCCGGCGTGTGCTTGACCTGCAGGCGGCCCTTCACGGCCGAAAAGCCCGCGATGCCGCGCTGGATGGCATCCACCGCCACCCCGGCCGCCAGCGCGCAGGCCGTGGCGGCCAGCGCGTTGCGCACGTTGTGCGCGCCCAGCAGCTGCAACCGCAGGTCGAACGTCTGGCCCGGCGCGGTCACGTGCAGCACCTGGACGCCGTCCGCCAGCGTCACGGACGCGCGCACATCGGCCGACGCGTCGGTGCCGAACGCCAGCACGCGGCGCGTGCCGGCCGCCTGGCGCCAGATCGCGGCATGCGCGCCGCCGCTTTCGGCATCCACCGGGAACACCGCCACGCCATCGGCCGGCAGCGCGGCGATGGCGCTGGCGTGCTCGTGGGCCACCGCTTCCACGCTGACCATGAATTCCTGGTGCTCGCGCTGCGCGTTGGTAATCACGGCCACGGTCGGCTGGGCGATGGCGGCCAGGTAGACCGTCTCGCCCGGGTGGTTCATGCCCAGCTCCAGCACCGCCAGCTTGTGGTGCGCGCGCAGGCGCAGCACCGTCAGCGGCAGGCCGATATCGTTGTTCAGGTTGCCGCCCGTGGCCAGCCGGTCTTCCTCGCCCACGGCTGCGGCAAAGATCGCCGCGACCATTTCCTTGACCGTGGTCTTGCCGTTGCTGCCGGTGACGGCCACCGTCGGCGGCGTGAACTGGCGGCGCCAGCCGGCACCGAGTTCGCCCAGACCGATACGCGTGTCCGGCACGATCAGCGCCGGCACGTCGAGGTCGATGTCGCGGCTCACCAGCACGGCGGCGGCGCCGCGCGCCACCACATCGGCCAGGAAGTCATGGGCGTCGAAGCGGTCGCCCTTGAGCGCCACGAACAGATCGCCCGGCTGTACGGTACGGCTGTCGGTATGCACGCGCGAGAACGTGCGCGTGGCATCGCCGGAAATACGTGCGCCGGCCATCCAGCCGGCGGCTTGCTGCAAATTGGTCATCGGGTGTCCGTTCATGCCGACACCCCCCGCGTGCCCAGGGTCAGCCGCACGTGTTCGCGGTCCGAGAACGGCCGCTTGCGGCCCTGGATCTCCTGCGTGGCTTCATGGCCCTTGCCGGCCACGAGCACCACATCGGCCGGGGCGGCGTGCTTGATTGCGTAAAGGATGGCCGCGGCGCGGTCTTCGATCAGCCGCACGCGGCTGCGGTCCTGCATGCCGTCGGCGATCTGTTCGAGGATATCGAGCGGATCTTCGCTGCGCGGGTTGTCGCTGGTCAGCACCACGTCGTCGGCCAGACGCTCCGCCACGTCGCCCATCAGCGGGCGCTTGGTGGCGTCGCGGTCGCCGCCGCAGCCGAATACGCACCAGAGCCGGCCCTGGCGGGCGTCGGCCACCGGGCGCAGCGCGGTCAGCGTCTGCACCAGCGCGTCGGGCGTGTGGGCATAGTCCACCACGGCCAGCGGCGCGTCATGGCCGCCGAACAGTTCCATGCGGCCATCGACCGGCGTCAGCTGGCGAAGGGCGGCAATCGCCGCATCCCAGGACACGCCCTGCGCCAGCGCGGCACCCAGCACCGCCAGCAGATTGCTGACGTTGAAAGCGCCGATCATCGGCGTGGTCACGTCGGCGCTGCCGAAGCTGCCATCGACATGGAACGCCGTGCCCGACGCCGTGGCGCGCACATCGGTGGCGCGCAGCCACTGGCCCCGTGCCGCCGAGGCACCGGCCTTGCCGTCGATGCCATATTCGATGACCTGCGGCGCGCTGACGGCGGCGGCATTGCCGGCCAGCAGGCGGCCGCCCATGGCGTCGTCGCGATTGATCACGGCCGCGCGCAGGCCATCCCACTGGAACAGCAGCGCCTTGGCGGCCTCGTACTCGGCCATCGTGCCGTGGTAGTCGAGGTGGTCCTGCGTGAGGTTGGTCAGCACCGCCACGCCAAACCGGGTGCCTGCCACGCGGCCCTGCTCCAGGCCGTGCGACGACACTTCCATGGCGATGGCGTGCGCGCCGGCATCGTTCAGCTCGGCCAGGCTGGCCTGCAGCTGCACGGCGTCGGGCGTGGTGAAACCGGTGATGCGCAGTGCATCGGGGAAACCCGTGCCCAGCGTGCCGATCGTCGCGCACGGCGTGCCGGTGCCCTGCAGCAGACGCGCCAGCCACTGCGCGCACGATGTCTTGCCGTTGGTGCCGGTGATGCCGGTCACCGCCAGGTTGCGGGCGCCGATGCCGTACCAGCCGGCCGCGATCGGGCCGGCCAGCCAGTGCAGTTGCGACACGGGCAGGTGCGGCACGGCATCGCCGTGCGGCCAGTCGAAGCCATCGGCCTCGTAGATCACGGCCGAGGCGCCGGCGGCGATGGCCTTGTCGATATGCGGACGGCCGTCGGTCGCCAGGCGTTCGTTACCCAGCACGTAGGCAAAGAAGACGTCGCCCGGCTGCAGGCGGCGCGTGTCGCCGGTCAGCCTGGCACCGGCCGGCGCGTGCGAATGCAGCCAGGCCAGCGCGTTGCTGGCCTGAGTGGACACCTCGATCGGGAGCAGCGGCTTGGCCGTCATGGCGTGGCGCTCCACGGTGGTTCGCTTTCCTGAACCTTGTCGGTGACCATCAGCTGGCGGATCGGCGAATCGGGCTGGACGTTGAGCGAACGCAGCGCGCCGCCGGTAATGGCCGAGAAGACCGGGCCGGCCACGGCGCCGCCATAGTGGCTGCCGGCAGTCGGCTCGTCGACGCTGACCGCCACGATCACGCGCGGGTTCGACATCGGCGCCAGGCCGATGAACGACGCGCGGTACTTGCTGCGGTCGTAGCCACGGCCCACGTGCTTGTACGCGGTACCGGTCTTGCCGCCCACGCGGTAGCCCATCACCTGGGCTTCCGGCGCGGTGCCGCCCGGGGCGGTCACGGTTTCCAGCATGCCGCGCACTTCCCGCGCGATCTGGGGCGTCAGGATGCGTTCGCCGCTGACCGGGCCGTTGGTCTTGAACATCGACACCGGGATCAGCTCGCCGTCATGGGCGAAGATCGTATAGGCGTGCGCCACCTGGAACAGCGACACCGACAGGCCGTAGCCGTACGACATGGTGGCCTGCTCGATCGGGCGCCAGCTCTTCCAGGGCCGCACGCGGCCAGCCACCGCGCCCGGGAAGCCGATCTTCGGCGCCTGGCCCAGGCCGACGCTGGTGAACATGTCCCACATTTCCTGCGGCTTCATCATCATCGCGATCTTGGTCGTGCCGATGTTGCTCGACTTCTGGATCACGCCGCCCACCGTGAGCGTGCCGTAGTTGTGGGTATCCGAGATCGTGGCGCCTTCGAAGTTGAACTTGCCGGTGGTGACCACCGTCGTGGCCGGCGTCACGCGGCCCAGCTGCAGGGCCAGGCCGATGGTGATCGGCTTCATCATCGAGCCCGGCTCGAAGGTGTCGGTCAGTACGCGGTTGCGCAGCTGTTCGCCCGACAGGCGGCTGCGGTCGTTCGGGTTGTAGGTGGGCCAGTTGGCCAGCGCCAGCACCTCGCCGGTCTGGGCGTCGAGCACGACGGCGCTGGCGGCCTTGGCCTTGTTGCGCTCCACCACGGCCTTGACCTCGTTGTAGGCCAGGTACTGGATCTTGGCGTCGATCGACAGCTGCATGTCCTGGCCGTCGCGCGGCGTCTTCAGGATGCCGACGTCTTCCACCACGCGGCCCAGGCGGTCCTTGATCACCTGGCGCGCGCCGGGGCTGCCGGCCAGCACGCCTTCGCGCGCCAGTTCCACGCCTTCCTGGCCCTTGTCCTCGACGTTGGTGAAGCCGACGATGTGCGCCATCGCCTCGCCTTCCGGGTAGAAGCGCTTGTACTCGCGGGTCTGGTGCACGCCCTCGATCTTGAGCGCCGCGATCTTGTCGGCGGCGTCGGGCAGCACCTGGCGCTTCAGGTAGACAAAGCTCTTGTCTTCATTGAACTTGGCGCGCAGGTCCTTCTCCGACATGTCCAGCAGCCTGGCCAGCTGGCGCATGCGCTGGGGATCGAGATCGGGCACGTCTTCTGGCACGGCCCAGATCGCCTTGACCGGCAGGCTGGTGGCCAGCACCAGGCCGTTGCGGTCCAGGATCTTGCCGCGCGTGGCGGGCAGTTCCAGCGTGCGCTGGAAGCGCTTCTTGCCCTCCATCTCGTAGAACTGGTTGCCCGGGCCCTGGATCCACATCGCGCGCGCGGCCAGCGCCAGGAACGCGGCGAACATCAGGAACACCACGAACTTCGAGCGCCACATCGGCAGGCGCAGGCCCAGCACCGGGCTGGCCGAGAACTGGCCGGTACGCGGGCGCGCGGCCTCGCCACGCGGCTTGTTGCCGGCGCGGGCGCGGTTCAGGCTCGGGCGGGCCAGACTCATTTGGCGGACCCCCCGGCGGGTTGCTGGGCATCGGGCGGGGTATCAGGCAGCACCACGCCCTGGAGGTATTGGGTACGGCCGGCCATGGCCGGCGCCATCTTCAGCTGCGCACGCGCCGAATCGGCAATGCGCGCGCTCTTGCTGAGCGAACTCTGCTGGTATTGCAGGCGCGACCAGTCGATGTCGAGCTGCTTTTCCTCGGTCTGCGCACGCTCCAGCGCCACGAACAGCGTGCGGGCCTGGTGCTGGGCGCTCACCAGCGACAGCGCGCACAGCATCAGCGCGGCAAGCAGGAAGAAGGTCAGGCGGTTCATGCCGGCCGGCCTCCAAGCTTTTCGGCCACGCGCATCACGGCCGAGCGTGCGCGCGGGTTATCGGCCACTTCCTGGGTGCCGGGCTTGAAACGGCCCAGCAGTTTCATGGTGGGCTGCGGCAGGTCCGCGGCACGCAGCGGCGCGCGGCGCAGCGCCGGGTCCGCGTCGCGGTCCGGATGGGCGTGCGCCTGCATGAACCGCTTGACGATGCGGTCCTCGAGCGAGTGAAAGCTGATCACCACGAGGCGGCCTCCGACCTGCAGCAGCTCGTATGCCGCCTTCAGACCTCTTTCGAGGTCCGCAAGCTCTTGATTGACGTGAATCCGTAGAGCTTGAAAGGTGCGGGTCGCAGGGTCCTGACCCTTCTCGCGTGTCTTGACGGTTTTCGCCACGAGCGCGGCAAGCTCTGAAGTAGTGGCGACTGGTCCGCCATCGCCGGGTTCGCTCCGGCGAGCAACAATCGCCTTTGCAATCTGTACAGCAAACCGTTCTTCCCCATAGTCTCGTATCACCCTGGCAATGTCTTGCTCGTCCGCCTGTGCAAGCCACTCGGCGGCAGTGACGCCGCGCGTGGTGTCCATGCGCATGTCCAGCGGGCCCTCGAAACGAAAGGAAAATCCCCTCGCCGCCTCGTCGATCTGGGGCGAGCTGATGCCCAGGTCGAGCAGCACGCCGGCCACGGGCGGGCGCCCGGCCAGCCGGTCGCCCATCTCCGCAAAGCTCGCGTGCTCAATGGAGAAGCGGGCATCCTTGATGGTGCCCGCTTCTGCGATTGCTGCCGGATCCTTGTCGAATGCGACGAGGCTGCCGGCCGGCCCCAGCCGCGCCAGCACGGCCCGGCTGTGACCGCCTCTTCCGAAGGTGCCGTCCACGTAGGCGCCGTCGGGCCGCCAGACGAGCGCGTCGACGGCCTCGTCCAGCAACACGGTGCGATGGCGCAGGGCGGTGGTCCCCGGCGATTCGGTAGGGGTCATGACCTCTTCAGAAAGAGAAATTCTTCAATGCGTCCGGCATGCCTTGCGCCATCGCCGCCTGTTCCTTGGCGGCGTAGGTGGCGGCATCCCAGACTTCGAAATGGCTGCCCATGCCGAGCAGCATCACTTCCTTGTCGAGCATGGCGGCAGTGCGCAGCTCCGGTGCAATCAGCACGCGGCCCGCGCCATCCATTTCCACGTCGGCGGCGTTGCCAAGGAAGATCCGTTTCCACCAGTGGGCATCCATGGGCAGCGCCGCGATACGGCCGCGGAAGACCTCCCACTCGGGCCTGGGAAAGAGCAACAGGCAGCCATCCGGGTGCTTGGTCAGCGTTACCCGGCCCTCGGCCTGCGTTTGCAGCGCCTCGCGGTGCCTGGCCGGAATGGACATCCGGCCCTTGGCATCGAGCGACAGCGCCGATGCTCCCTGAAACAAGCTCTTTCCCCCGGTAACCGCCGGCAATTTCAGCCTTCGGCAGGTCGATTCGTCCTTGGCCGCAACCGTCCGGTCCGATGCGAATCATCGCAGAGACAAGGCGGTATTTCACACAAAAATACACTTCCTCACACTATTTCCCACTTTAGAGGAAGCGTTTTGGCCGGTCAAGGCTCGCAATGGGGCAAAAAACAGGGTTTTTTTAATCAGAACAAAGACTTAGCGCGCCAACTTCACGCACCGCAACAGTGAATCCTTAATGAAATGAAGCACTTGGGGAAGAAAGCAGAGAAACCACCTGAGAACTATCTGAGGGAGGACTGCCGACGACGGGAATCGCATCCAGTTCCGCGCCGTCGGGAAGGATACAACGTTTTGCCGCCAGCCCCGTCCAACCAAGGGCTCACGGCAGTTTTCCACAGCTGTGCGAGGCAGCGTTCAGGCGCTGCCTGAAAATGAAAATGGCAACGATGCGTACACGCCCGTCGCCATTTGTCACACGCCTGTGCTGTCGCTGCTAGATACGATACGCCGTGGTGGTCATGATCTTCGAGGCAGCACGCATCAGCGCACGCACCGGGCCGGGCAGCGGCACGCCGCCGGCATCGCGGGCGGCATCGCCGTGACGGATTTCGTCGTCGCGCATCTGTTCCAGGATGGCACGCGAGCGGCCATCAGCGGGCGGCAGGCGGTCCAGATGTCCGGTCAGGTGATGCTCGACCTGGCGCTCGGTCTCGGCCACGAAGCCCAGGCTGATGCGGTCGCCCGCCCGGCCAGCCACGACGCCGATGGCAAAGGCGCCCGCATACCAGAGCGGGTTGAGCAGGCTCGGCCGGGAACCGAGTTCGCGCAGGCGCTCGGCGCACCACGCCAGGTGGTCTTCTTCCTCGCGCGCCGCGGCATCCATCTGCGCGCGCACCGGCGCGCTGCGGGCCGTCAGCTTCTGCGCCTGGTAGAGGGCCTGCGCACAGACTTCGCCCACATGGTTGATGCGCATGAGCCCGGCCACGTGGCGGCGCTCCTCTGCACTCATCTGTTCCGTATCGGGCGTCAGACGGTCTGCGGGATTGTCGCGGCCCGCGCGGGTCGCACCGGCAATCGCGCGCAGCGCGACATCGAATTCGTGGATCAACGTGTCCATGGGTGTCAATGGAAGGTCTGCGGCCGCCATACGCGCGTGCCCCACGGATAGGTAGAGCTTTTCCTCGATGGCGCACCGGGATTTCCCGCATTGTACCCGCGGGATTTTGTGCAGGTTTGCGCATCGGCATGCCCCCGCGAGGTTTCGCTAAGCCTGGGTCCCGGATAACCCTGAGTTGTGAAAACCAGACAAGACGTTTACCACAGGGTCAAAAAAATAGTGATTTTGCTAGAGTGATCGGCAGCTTCCATGGAAGTCAAGCACGGAAGGATGAAGAGGGCTGACAGGAGGTCCTTCCGCATAGCTTCAACTAATAATTCTTAAGTGGAGATCACCCAGCATGAAAAAATCGCTACTCGCGCTTGCCGCGATGAGCGCTTTTGCCACGGCTGCAAATGCGCAAACCAGCGTGACCCTGTACGGCGTTGTCGACGTGCCTATCGAATACAACAACAACCTGGCACCCGGCTTCAACACCAATCCTGCAACGTGGGGCCCGAATGGCCGCCCGCCTTCGCTGCCCGGCGGCGGCAGCCGCGTTGGCCTGCAGACCGGCGGCGGCCTGTCCGGCTCGCGCTGGGGTCTGCGTGGCACTGAAGACCTGGGCGGCGGCCTGAAGGCACTGTTCGTGCTGGAAAGCGGCTTCGGCCTGGACGACGGCAGGTCGCAGCAAGGCGGCCGCCTGTTCGGTCGTCAGGCATTCCTGGGGCTGCAGAGCGACAGCTACGGCCGTCTGACCATGGGTCGTCAGTACACGACCATGTTCGACATGTTCGCGAACTTCTCGCCGACCGGCTACGCAACGCTCTACGAACCGGTGGTGGCACAGCTGGGTACCAACTTCCGCTCGGACAACACCGTCAAGTACACGGCCGTGTTCGGCCCGGTCACCGCCGAGGCGCACTGGAGCTTCGGCACGGGCGTGGCCGCGATCGGTCCGGTACCGCTGGCTGCCGCGGGCGCGGGCGAAACCCCGGGCAACTTCAACAACAACGCGGGCGGCGGTGCCGGCGTGCTGTACATGAGCGGCCCGCTGGGCCTGACGCTGGCGTACGACGAATGGCGTCCGACGATCACGATCGGCCAGCCTGGCCGTTCGCGCAAGGTGGGCGCCGCCGGCAGCTACACGGTCGGGCCGGCCAAGCTGATGGCGGGCTACCGCTACGGCCGCACGACCGACAACACGGGCGCCGAACTGCTGCGCGACAACTACTACTGGTTCGGTGTGAACTACCAGGTATCGGCTCCGCTGGGCCTGACGCTGGCGTACTTCTACGACGACGTGAAGACGATGCGCGCATCGTCGGCGTTCGCGGCGGACAACCCGAAGAACCCGTGGCAGATCAGCTTCGTGGCCGACTACAACTTCTCGAAGCGCACCGACGTCTACCTGACGGCCGGCTATGTGAAGAACTCGGGCCTGAACTTCGACACCTCGGCAGTCAGCTTTGCCAATGGCTACCCGCTGCAGCAGGGCAAGACCAGCCAGGTTGGCGTGGCCGTGGGTGTCCGCCACAAGTTCTGATCCGCTTCACGCAGTCCGACATTGTTCCTTTTCTTGAAGGCGCCTCCGGGCGCCTTTTTTGCGTCTGCCGGCGCCTTTCGATTCCCCGGCGTGAATGTCTCAACGGGTTTCACCTCATCCGCGAAGTGGCGCGGGCCCGACTAGAATGGCCGGCAGACCGGAACACCCGGCCGCCTTACCTGGAGACATTGCCATGCATCAATCTCGCCGGCGCACCCTCGCCCTGCTCCTGTCGGCTGCCCTTGGCCCGCTGGCCGCGGCCGCGGCGCTCGCCAACGACGCCTACCCGACCCGGCCGATCCGGCTGGTCGTGCCCTTCCCGGCCGGCGGCACTACGGATATCATGGCGCGCGCGGTGTCGGCCGAGCTGTCGAAGCTGCCGGGCTGGAACGTGGTGGTCGACAACAAACCCGGCGCGGGCGGCAACATCGGCTCGGACATCGTGGCCAAGTCGGCCCCCGACGGCTACACGCTGCTGATGGGTACGGTCGGCACGCACGGCATCAACCAGTCTCTCTACGGCAAGCTGCCGTTCGACCCGATCAAGGACTTCGCGCCGATCACGCTGGTGGCCGCGGTGCCCAATGTGCTGGTGGTCAATCCCGCCTTCGCCCAGCAGAACAAGATCAATAGCGTCAACGACCTGATCGCCTACGCGCGCGCCAATCCTGGCAAGCTCAACATGGCGTCGAGCGGCAACGGCACGTCGATCCACCTGGCCGGCGAGCTGTTCAAGACGCAGACCAAGACCTTCATGGTTCACTTTCCGTACCGTGGCAGCGGCCCGGCCCTGACCGACCTGTCCGGCGGCACCATGCAGGTGATGTTCGACAACCTGCCGTCGTCGATGCAGCTGATCAAGTCGGGCAAGCTCAAGGCGCTGGCCGTGACCAGCGCCAAGCCGTCGCCGGCGCTGCCCGGCGTGCCGACCGTGGCGCAGGCCGCCAACCTGCCGGGCTTCGAGGCGAGTTCGTGGTTTGGCCTGCTGGCGCCGGCCGGGACGCCGCCGGAGATCATCCATCGCATCCAGCAGGAAGTGGCCAAAAGTTTGAACACGCCGGCCGTGCGTGAACGGCTGATGGCCCAGGGCGCCGATCCGGTGGGCAACACGCCCGAACAGTTCGCCGCGCTGATCCGCTCCGAGACCACCAAGTGGGCCAAGGTCGTCAAGGATTCGGGCGCCAAGGTGGATTGACCATCCACAATCACTGGGAAGACGGCGGCAGCGCATATACTTGAGGCATCAAATGTTCACGCTGCCCGAATCCCGATGCCCAATCCTTCCGCCGCCAGCAGCGCCGCCGATGACACCCCGGTCGACCTGGAAACCAGCGCCGGGGAATCGGACCACGAGGCGCTGCGGCTCTGGCTGCGCCTGCTGACCTGCACCACGCTGATCGAGGGCGACATCCGCTCGCGCCTGCGCCAGGACTTTGCGGTCACGCTGCCGCGCTTCGATCTGATGTCGCAACTCGACCGCCATCCCGAAGGGCTCAAGATGGGCGAGCTGTCGCGCCGCATGATGGTGACCGGCGGCAACGTCACGGGCATCACCGATCAGCTGCAGCAGGAAGGCCTGGTCACGCGCGAGGCCCTGCCCACGGACCGCCGGGCCTATCTGATCCGTCTGACGCCGGCCGGGCGCGAGGCGTTCTCGCGCATGGCGCGTGCGCACGAGACCTGGGTGGAACAATTGTTCTCGGGACTTGCCGAAACGGATCGGCGCGCCCTCTTCCGGCTGCTGGGCCGCCTCAAGTCCAGCCTGACGACCTCGCCATGACCCGAATCGCCATTTCCGTATTCCGATGGATGCCCACGCTGTGCGCGGCCGTGCTGGCCACGCTGGGCGCGGGCTGCAGCAGCGCACCGGCCGGCCCGCAGATCACACCGGTCAATGCCACGATCAAGCTCGGCCGTGTAACCGAGAAGACCTTCCTGTCTCGCGTGGAGGTGCCGCAAGGCAGCAGCTACGGCGGCTACGGGATGGGGGTTGGCGGTGTGGCCGCCGGCGGCGGAGGCGGAGGTGGTGGTGTGGGGGTGGGTTTCTCGGTAGACCTGACGCGGCTGCTGAATCCGCCGCCGCCGCCCATGCAGATGGACCTGTACCAGTACAAGGTCCGGACCACCGATGGCATGGTGGCCCAGGTGAACGGGCCGGCCGCGCCGGGGCTGGAGCCCGGCACGTGCGTGCGGCTGATCTATCCCGATGGATCGACCCAGCCGCAGATGGCGCCGTCGAACGAATGCTGACGACGGACGCCCTGCCCGTTCAAGCGGCCTTGCGGCTGTCGCGCAGCTCGCGCCGCAGGATCTTGCCGACGTTGGTCTTCGGCAGCTCGGTGCGGAACTCGACGTACTTCGGTCGCTTGTAGCCGGTCAGACGGTCCTTGCAGAACGCGATCACGTCGGCTTCCGACAGCGCCGGATCCTTCTTGACCACGAACAGCTTCACCACCTCGCCCGAGTGCTGGTCGGGCACGCCAACCGCCGCCACTTCGAGCACGCCCGGGCATTCGGCGACCACGCCTTCCACCTCGTTCGGATACACGTTGAAGCCCGACACCAGGATCATGTCCTTCTTGCGGTCGACGATCTTCGTGTAGCCGCGCTCGTCCATCACGCCGATGTCGCCGGTCTTGAAGAAGCCGTCCGAAGTCATGACCTTGGCAGTCTCGTCCGGGCGGTTCCAGTAGCCGGCCATCACCTGCGGGCCGCGCAGGCAGATCTCGCCCGGCTGGCCCAGCGGCAGTTCGTTGCCGTCGTCGTCGCGGATCGACACTTCCGTGGACGGCAGCGGCAGGCCGATGGTGCCCGAAAATGCGTCCGAATCGGTCGGATTGCAGGTGGCCGACGGCGAGGTTTCCGACAGCCCGTAGCCTTCGATGATCGGGCAGCCCGTCTTGGCCAGCCAGTTCTTGGCCACCGCTTCCTGCACGGCCATGCCGCCGCCGTTGGCCACGCGCAGGCCCGAGCAGTCGACCTTGGCGAAGTCGGGATGGTTCAGCAGCGCGTTGTACAGCGTGTTCACGGCCGGGAACATGTGGAACTTGTACTTCTGCAGTTCCTTGATAAAGCCCGGGATGTCGCGCGGATTCGGAATCAGGATGCTCAGGCCGCCGCTGCGCATGCCCAGCAGGCAGCAGACCGTCAGCGCGAAGATGTGGTACAGCGGCAGCGCGGTGATCGTCACCACCTGGTCGATATGGGCGCCCTTGGCCAGCGCCGGCTGCATCCACGCCTCGGACTGCAGCACGTTGGCCACGATATTCCGGTGCAGCAGCGTGGCGCCCTTCGACACCCCCGTGGTGCCGCCCGTGTACTGCAGGAACGCAATGTCGTCCGGGCCCGTGCTGACGGGCTTCAGTTCCATCTTGCGCCCTTCGGCCAGCACGTCGTTGAAGCGCACGCAGTTGGGCAGTTCCCAGGCCGGCACCATCTTCTTGACGTTGCGGACCACGAAATTGACGATGGCGCCCTTCAGCCCGCCCAGCATGTCGCCCATGCTGGCCACCACCACATGCTTGACCGGCGTGGCCGGCAGCACGGCCTGCAGCGTGGCCGCGAAATTCTCAAGGATGACGATGGCTTCGGCGCCGCTGTCCTTGAGCTGGTGCTCCAGCTCGCGCGGCGTGTACAGCGGATTCACGTTGACCACCACGTAGCCGGCACGCAGCACGGCAGCCAGCACCACCGGATACTGCAGCACGTTCGGCATCATGATGGCCACGCGGGCGCCCGGGCGCAGCCCGCGCGATTGCAGCCAGGCCGCGAACTGGCGCGACAGCTGGTCCAGTTCGCCATAGGTGATGGCGCGGTCCATGCAGATGAAGGCGCGGCGGTCGGCGTAGGTACGGAACGAATGCTCGAGCAACTGGGCCAGCGAACGGAACTGGCTGGCGTCGATCTCTGCCGGTACGCCTGCCGGATAGTTTTTCAGCCACAGCTTTTCCATACCGTCTCCTGAATTTCTGAATGGTCGTTCGATTTTTTGGGAATGCTAAACGCGTGCCCCATGTGAAGACAACCCGTTAGACGAAGTCCTCCACGAATTGGACCGTCGAAATCGTGAATTATGCGCCACCCTTCGGTGGGATCGAGGGAATACCCTGATGAAACTGGCGTAGAAAGCCGCCATCCCTGCCGAGGATCAAGCCGGCGGCAGCACCAGCTTCATCATGTTCTGCGCCAGCTCATGGGCCAGCGCCTCGGGGTCCATGCGTCCCGGCTCGTGCCAGGTGTACATGAAGCCGATCACGCCGCCCATGGAATGGGCCGTCACCCGCGCGTCGCCGAACGCGAACACGCCTGTGGCGCGTCCTTCCTCCAGCAGCACGTACAGGTCGCGGTAGAACTCGCGAGCCATGCTGTTGAGCCACGCGACCGTATCGCCCTTCAGGTACTGGTTGTCGCGGAAGCTCAGCGCCGCCGCCACATGGCACCTGACGCAGCGGCGCGCCATTTCCAGCAGGCAGGCATGCAGGCGCTCGCGCACCGGCAGCGCCGGATTGGCCGTTTCCCGAATCACCGGCAGGCAGGTCTGCGCCGATTCGCGGCACAGGATGTCGAAGATCTCGTACTTGTCGGCGAAGTAATAGTAGACCGCCGGCTTGGTCACGCCGAGGGCCCGGCACAGGTCGTTCATCGTCATGCCCGGATAGCCTTTCGTGTAGAAAAGCTGCGCGGCGGTATCCAGGATCTGGCGGCGGCGCATTTCCTGGCGCTCGGCCACGTGCGAACGCGCGGGGCCGTCGTCGCTCAGTGTGGCGGCGGCGGTGGCGCGCGGAAGATTGCCGGGTTTCTTGGGGGCATGAGACATGGCCGCCATTTTCGCATGCGGGGCGTGCGTCACCATCGGGAAACTCCCGCGTCAGGGTTTTGGCGTATCGGCCACGGCGCCCATGGTGCCACGGGCTGTCAGCGGCGTGACTTCGGTGGCCGGCGGCGCCAGCTTGCGCAACGCCGCGTCGCGCTCGGCCGGCGGCAGATCGCCGATCTTGCGCGCTTCGGCATAGAAGCGTTCCCAGTCGCCGCCGCACTGCGCGAGCAGCGCCGTGAAGGCCGGCACCCATTGCTGGTACGTGGCCACGGCGGCCAGGTGGGCGTTGGTCAGGGGCTGGTCGAACCAGCGGTCGTAGCCGCTATAGCCGGCCCATTCGACCTTCAGCGCCGCATACTGCTGTCGCAGTTCGTCGAAGATGCGCGCCTTGCCCAGGCGCTTGGCGTCGTCGTCCAGCGGCGACTTGTACAGCGTCACCAGCTTGTCGCGCGTGCTGAGCAGCATCGCGCGGAACTGGCGGCGCCGGGCGTCATAGATCCTGTAGCTGGCACGCGCGTCGGCCGATCCCTCCTGCGCCAGCCAGTGCTCCACGCCGGCCACTTCCACGGCCGTGGCAAACGACTCGTTGAACGCGGTGTCGTTGCGCACGTACACCACCTGGTGCGCCAGTTCGTGGAAGATCAGCCGGGCGAGTTCGCCCTCAGGCTGGTAGACGAAGGTATTGAGTAGCGGATCGTCGAAATAGCCAAGCGTGGAATAGGCCGGGATGCCCGCCACATAGGTTTCGAAGCCGTCGCGGCGCAACTCCTTGGCATAGTGATCGGCATCGTCCTGGCTGTAGTAGCCGCGATAGGTAATACAGCCGACGATCGGGAAGCACCACTTGCGCAGGTCCAGCGACAGTTCGGGCGTGGCGAACACGCTCCACACCACATAGGGCCGGTGCAAATTGGCGTAACGGCGATAGCTGCCGTTGTCGGGAAGTTTCAGTTCGCGCGATGCGTAGTCGCGGATGCGGCGCGCCAGTTCCAGCCGCTGCGCCAGCTTCCGGTCGTTGGCGCCGTTGGCCGTGGCGATGGCGTCGTCCAGCGACTGCGCCGAAGCCATCACGCCCAGGTGTCCGCCGATCGACTGATAGTAATAGCCGACCGTGTCGCAGCCGGCCGCCAGCGTCGCCCCAGCAAGTATCGCGAGGATACCCGCCAGGCGCCGGCGGGCCGGCCACCGTTTCATGATGCGAGGGCCTCGGTCCGCACCGCCTCCACTTCCACGAGGCAGTCATAGAACACCGGCGCGCGGCCCAGGTCGGTCAGCTGCTGGCTGGTCAGTTCGTTGGCGTTCTTGCCATCCGGGGCCAGCTTCTTCCACCAGATCGACAGGCCCACCACCAGCCCCTGCCTGGCGCGATCGGTCACGCGGGCGCGCGCCTGCATGCTGCCGCGGTCGTTGTAGGCGCGCACCAGGTCGCCATGGGCGATGTTGCGCGCGGCGGCGTCCACCGGATGGATGTCCAGATGCGGCTCGCCTTCGGTGTTGCGCAGGCTGTCGACGTTGACGAACGTGCTGTTCAGGAAATTGCGAGCCGGCGGCGAGATCATCGACAGCGGATACCGTGCCGCCAGTTCCGGCGCCGACGACGGGGTCTCGTACGGTGCCACGTAGGCCGGCAGCGGGTCGAGCCCGTCGCGCGCCATGGCCGCCGAATAGAACTCGCACTTTCCCGAAGGCGTCGGGAAGCCGCCGTTGGCGAACGGTGCCGCGTCGATATTGAGCCGCTGCCAGCCGCGCGCCTTCAGCGTGTCCCAGCTGATGCCCTCGGCGCGCTTGTCGTCGCGCAGGATGGCCTGGCTGGCGATTGCCTCGTCGGTATCGGCAAAGCACGGCTCGGCAAACCCCATGCGCGCGGCCAACCGGCGGAAGATCTCGGTGTTCGGCAGCGCCTGGCCCAGCGGGGCCACGGCCTGGTTGTTGGCCAGGAAGTAGACGTGGCCGTAGGTCTTGTGGACGTCCACGTGTTCCAGCTGCGTGGTGGCCGGCAGCACGATATCGGCATAGTCGGCCGTATCGGTGCGAAAGTGCTCCAGCACCACCGTGAACAGGTCCTCGCGCGCAAACCCCTGCGCCACCTTGGCCGACTCGGGCGCCACCGCCACCGGATTGCTGTTGTAGACGACCACGGCTTCGATCTTCGGGCCGTTGCCTTGCGTGCCGTCATCCAGCAGCGCATCGCCGATCGTGCTCATGTTGACGGTGCGCGGCAGGTCGGGCCATGTGGGCAGCAGGTCCGGGCGCTGCAGCGCCGCCGTATCGACCGGGAAGAAACCCGACGTGGACAGCTGCAGGCCGCCCGCCGGCTGGCGCCAGGCGCCCACCAGCGACGGCAGGCAGGCCACGGCGCGTACCGCCTGGCCGCCGCCGCGCACGCGCTGCACGCCGTAGTTCAGGCGGATGGCCACGGGCTGGCGCTCCCTGACCGCCAGCTGGCCGTACAGGCCGGCCAGCCATTCGATGTCTTCCACGGGCACGCCGCAGATGTCGGCTGCCCGGGCCGGCGGATAGTCCATCGCCCGCTCGCGCAGCGCGTCGAAACCGACCGTGTGCTGCGCGATGTAGTCGTGGTCCAGCAGGCCGTCGCGGATCAGGATATGGATCATCGCCAGCGCCAGCGCGCCGTCGGTGCCCGGCATCGGCGCGATATGGCGATGGCACTTCTCGGCCGTCAGCGAGCGGTACGGATCGATCGCCACCAGCGTGGCGCCGCGGCGCTTGGCTTCCTGCGCGCGGGTCCAGAAATGCAGGTTCGACGCAATCGGGTTGCCGCCCCAGATGATCACCAGCTTCGCATCGACCACGTGCTCCATGTCCATGCCCACGCTGGCGCCATAGGTGTAGCGCAGCGCCGTGGCGCCGGCACTGGCACAGATCGTGCGATCCAGCAGCGACGCACCGAGCTTGTGAAAGAACCGCGCGGCCATGCTTTCGCCCTGCACCAGGCCCATCGTGCCCGCATAGCTGTACGGGACGATGGCCTCGGGGTTGCGTGCGGCGATGGCGCCCAGCCGCGTGGCGATTTCGTCGAGCGCGGTTTCCCACGAGATCGGCTCGAACCTGCCCTCGCCCTTCCTGCCCACGCGGCGCAGCGGCGTCAGCAGGCGGTCGGCGTGGTAGGTGCGTTCGGTGTAGCGCGATACCTTGGTGCAGAGCACGCCGCCCGTGGTGGGATGGTCGGGATCGCCGGCCACCTTGGTGGCGCGGCCGTCCTCGACGGTGACGAGCAGCGCACAGGTATCGGGGCAATCATGGGGGCAGGCGGCGCGGACGATGCGGGTGGCCATGGTGGGCTTCGGCAGGCTGATACGGCGGGTGGGGCGCCCGGTACGGGCATTCGGCAGGCCGACGGCGTGGCGTTTGTCAACGGCGTGACTGTGGCGCAGTGGCGTCGGCCAAACATTGCTGACCGGGAGAAATTGTTTGGCTCCGATTGTATTCGATTATGATGTGCCGGCGCAGTCCGGCCAAGGCCGGCAACTGTCCGGCCCCGCAGGGCCGGGAGCCGTACCGGCACAAGATCCGGACGGCATCCGCGGGGTCCGAAAGCAGCAAAGACGCAACGAAGAACGTTTTACGGATTTTTGACGGGGATTCACATGGGTTTCACTTCTGGGGTCAAGCGCCGGCAGTTCGCCGGCCTGATGATGGCGGCCGCGCTCGCGGCCAGCGGCGTCCCAGGCGCCGCGTTTGCCGCCAACACCACGCCCGCCGAGGCTGGCGTGTCCGCCGATACGATCCTGCTGGGACAATCGGCCGCGCTGACCGGCCCCACGGCCGTGCTGGGCAAGCAGATGAACGCCGGCGCGCGCCTCTACTTCGACTACATCAACAGCCATGGCGGCGTGTTCGGCCGCAAGATCGAACTCAAGGCGCTGGACGATGCCTACGAGCCCGACGATGCCGTCAAGAACACGAAGAAGCTGATCGAGGAAGACCGCGTCTTTGCGCTGTTCGGCTATGTGGGCACGCCTACCAGCCAGGCCGCGCTGCCGCTGGTCAGCCAGGCGCGCATTCCGTTCTTCGCCCCGTTCAGCGGCGCGCAGACGCTGCGCGACGCAGCCAACCGCTACGTATTCCACGTGCGCGCGGGCTACGAGGAAGAAACCGCGGCCATCGTGCGCCAGATCCGCACCACGGGCCTGAAGCGCATTGCCGTGGTCTACAACGACGACGGCTACGGCAAGGCTGGCCTGGCGGGCATCGAGCACGCGATCAAGGCGCTGCCTGCCGACAGCGGCGTGAAGCTGGTGGCGCAGTCCAGCGTGGTCCGCAACACGGTGGAAATCGGCGACGCGATGCAGGAATCCATGAAGGCCAAGCCCGATGCGGTGGTGCTGATCAGCGCCTATCGCACGGCGGGTGCCTTCGTGAAGGAGGCCCTGCGCCGCAGCTACAGCGGACAGTTCTATAACGTGTCGTTCGTAGGCACCCAGGCGCTGGCCAAGGAAGTGGGCCCGCAGGGCAGCGGCGTGATCATCTCGCAGGTGATGCCCCATCCGGGCAATGCCACGCTGCCGGTGGTGCGCGAATACCTGCGCCTGCTGCAGGCGGCCGGCAAGCAGAACGACTTTGACTACGCCAGCATCGAAGGCTTCATCGCCGCCAAGGCATTCGTGGAAGGCCTGCGCCGCGCCGGCAAGGACCTGACGCGCGAACGCTTCGTGATGGCGCTGGAGAGCATGCGCAACGTTGACCTGGGCGGATTCATCGTCCAGTTTGGCCCGGACAACCACGTGGGCTCGAAATTCGTCGAAATGACGATCATCAATTCGCGCGGTGTGGTGATTCGCTGAGGGGTGTGGTGCGACGGTTTTCTCCCCGCTCCCGCGCTGCGGGAGAGGGGCGGGGCACAGAGGGCCGCGCCGCTCAGGATGCGATAGCGGCAAATTGACCGCCATGCCCTCTCCCCCAACCCCTCTCCCATTGCGTGGGAGAGCGGAGGGAGCGCCGGTCAAGGGTTTCGATTGGAAAACCGCCCGCTTCGCTCACCCCATGTCGTTCAGGTGACACGCCGACCACCGTAGCGGCGCGATCTCCTTCAGCGCGGGCTGTTCCTCCCTGCAGCGCGGCATCGCGTGCGGGCAGCGCGGGTGGAAGTGGCATCCCAGTGGCGGATTGAGCGGCGACGGGATTTCACCCCGGATCGCCACATATGTCTTCTTGCCCACCTCCAGCTTCGGCGCCTCGGCCAGCAGCGCCTGGGTGTACGGGTGGTTCGGCGACGCGAACACCTCCTCGGTCGGCGCCGACTCCACCACACGCCCCAGGTACATGATCACCACGCGGTCGCTGATGTGCTTGACCACCCCGAGGTCGTGGCTGATGAACAGGTAGGTCAGGTTCAGCTCTTCACGCAGGCGCATGAACAGGTTCAGCACCTGCGCCTGGATCGACACGTCGAGCGCCGCCACCGACTCATCGCAGACCAGGAATTCGGGCTTCACCGCCAGGGCGCGGGCAATGCCGATGCGCGCCCGCTGGCCGCCAGAGAACTGGTGCGGAAAACGGCGCAGCACCGTCGGGTCCATGCCCACCCGCACGAGCATGTCTTCCACATAGGCCTTCTGCGCGCCCTTGTCGACCATGCCATGCACGACCGGCGCCTCGCCGACGATGTCGAGCACGCGCAGGCGCGGGTTCAGCGACGCGTATGGGTCCTGGAAGATCATCTGGATGGCCAGTTGCTTCTCGCGCCGCTTGTCCGGCGGCAGGCGGTCCAGGTCGGTGCCGCGCCAGAGCCGCTCGCCTTCGGTCAGCGAATGCAGGCCCACGGCCATGCGGCCGAGCGTGGACTTGCCGCATCCCGATTCCCCGACCAGCCCCACCACCTCGCCGGTGCGGATCGACAGGTTCACACGGTCGACGGCATGCACCACTTCCATCTTCTGCTTCGCGCCAAACACGTTGGCGACCCGGGCGGCCACGTCCAGCGACTTGACGAATCGCTTGGACACCCCGCGCAGTTCCAGCAGCGGCGCCGGCGGCGTGGCGGCTTCGGGAGACGCGTCCACGGCGGCGGCCTTCGGGGTATCGATCACGGGCGTACTCATGCGGCCTCCTGCTGGGCATGCACCGGGTGGAAGCAGCGCAGTTGCCGGCCATCTGGCGAAATGGCCAGCGGCGGATCGTTCCTGCACACGTCGGTGGCGTACGGGCAGCGGTTGCGGAACGAGCAGCCGCCGGGCAGGTTCAGCAGCGACGGCGTCATGCCGGGAATCTGCCGCAGCGGCGCACCGCGCGGATTGCGCGACGGCGCCGAGCCGATCAGTCCGTGCGTGTAGGGATGATGGGGCTGCTCCAGCACCCGCCGCACATCGCCGGATTCGACGATCCTGCCCGCATACATCACGCAGACCTTGTCGGCCAGCCCAGCCACCACGGACAGGTCGTGGGTAATCCAGATCAGCGCCGTGCCCGATTCGCGGCACAGCGTCTGCATTTCATAGAGGATCTGGCCCTGGATGGTCACGTCGAGCGCCGTGGTCGGTTCGTCGGCGATGATCAGGTCGGGCTTGTTCAGCAGCGCGATGGCAATGGCCACGCGCTGGCGCATGCCGCCCGAAAACTGGTGCGGATAGGCCTGCAGACGCTCGTCCGGCGACGGGATACCAACACGCGCCAGCGCATTGCGCGCCCGCTCGCGGGCGGCGGCCTTGCTGACGTCGTCGTGCGCGCGCACGGCTTCGATCATCTGTGTGTCGATGCGCAGGACCGGATTCAGCGTCATCATCGGGTCCTGGAAGATCATGGCGATGCGGTTGCCGCGCACGTCGCGCTGCTGGGCCGGGGTGAGCGCACGCAGGTCGCGCGTCACGCCGTCGCGGCTGGTCAGGGCGATGCGGCCGTCCACGACCTTTCCCGGCGGATCGATCAAGCCCATGATCGAATAGCCGGTCATCGACTTGCCTGAGCCCGATTCGCCCACCAGGCCCATGATTTCGCCACGGCCCACCGAGAACGACACATCGTCCACGGCCCTGGCCACGCCGGCACGCGTGAAGAACTGCGTTTTTAGGTTTTCTACGACCAGGGTTGGCTGAGTCATTTCGGCTCTCCTGGTGTCTTACTGCGTCTGCAGGCGGGGGTTCAGCACGTCGCGCAACTGGTCGGCCACCAGGTTCATCGCCACGATGGTGATGACCAGCGCGATGCCCGGGAAGAAACTGATCCAGTACTTGCCGGACAGCATGTATTGCTGTCCGTTGGCGATCAGCATGCCCAGCGACGGCTCCGTGACCGGCACGCCCAGCCCCAGGAACGACAGCGTGGCTTCGAGCGTGATGGCCGACGCCACCTGCAGCGCCGCGATCACGATCAGCGGCGGCAGGCAGTTCGGCAGCAGGTGGCGGAACATGATGCGTTGCGGCGGCAGCCCCAGGCAGGTGGCGGCCTCGATATATTCCTTGCGCCGCTCCACCAGCGCCGCGCTGCGCGTGGTGCGGGCGTAGTAGGCCCATTGCACCGCCACCAGCGCGATCACGATATTGCCGATGCCGGGTCGCAAAAACGCCAGAAGAATCAGCGCCAGCAGGATCGGCGGGAACGACAGCTGCAGATCGGCCACACGCATGATGAATGCCTCGGTGCGCCCGCCGAGAAAGCCGGCCAGCAACCCCAGCGTGGCGCCGAGCAGCAGGGCGATCACCGTGCTGACCACGCCCACGCCCACGCTGATGCGCAGGCCGTACATCACGGCCGACAGCATGTCGCGGCCCTGCTCGTCGGAGCCCATGATGAACGTCATGCCGCTGCCGGCCTGCTCGCCCGGCGCCAGGCGCGCGTCGAGCACGTCCAGTGTGGCAAGGTCATAAGGATTCTGCGGTGCCAGCAGCGGCGCGAAGATCGCGATCAGGATGATCAGCAGCAGCGTCACCAGGCCCAGCACCGCGAGCTTGCTTTCGAAGAACTGCCGCGCGAAGCGGCGCCACGGGGTCTGGTCCTTGGCGGCCGGCGCCGGCTGGGCCGGGGCTTGCTGGGGAACGGTCGATGTGCTCATGGCTCAGCCCTTGTTGTCGGCAATGCGCACGCGCGGATCGAGCATGCTGTAGACGATGTCCACCACCAGGTTGATCAGGATGAACAGCGTCACGATCACCATCAGGTAGGCCACGATCACCGGGCGGTCCAGCAGCTGGATCGAATCGATGATCAGCTTGCCCATGCCGGGCCACGCGAAGATCGACTCGGTCACGATCGCGAACGCGATGATCGAGCCGAACTGCAGCGCGATCACGGTGACGATCGGGATCAGAATATTCTTAAGAACGTGGACGCCGACGATGCGGCTGTTGGACAACCCCTTGGCACGGGCGAACTTCACGTAGTCCTGCAGCATCGCCTCCTGCGTGCCGGCGCGCGTGAGCCGGATCACCATGGCGATGTTCAGCAGCGACAGCGTCACGGCCGGCAGGATCAGGTGCCGGATGCCGTCCACGGTCAGGAAGCTCAGCGGCACGCCCAGCACGCTGACGGTCTCGCCGCGGCCGTTCGACGGCAGCCAGCCCAGCTGTACGGCAAACACCATGATCAGCATCAGCCCGACCCAGAACGTGGGCAGCGAGAAGCCCAGGATCGACACCGTCATGATGGTCTTGCCGGCCGCGCCGTTCGGCCGCAGCCCGGCCCACAGCCCCAGCGGGATGCCCAGCACGATGGCCAGCAGGATGGCGCACACCGCCAGCTCCATCGTGGCCGGCATGCGTTCGAAGATCAGCTTCAGCGCCGGCGTGCCGTGCGCGAACGAGGTGCCCAGATTTCCGTGCAGCGCGTTCTGCAGGAAGATCCAGTATTGCTCCCAGAGTGGCTTGTCGAGGCCGAGCGCGGCGATGGTGCGTTTGATGTCTTCCTGGTCGGCCTGCGGGCTGATCAGGATGTCGATCGGATTGCCGATCGCAAAAACGCCAAGAAACACGAGCAACGACATGACCAGCAGCACAACCACGCTCTGCATCAGTCGCCGGATGATGAAGACCAGCATTTTCCAGACGCCTATCCTTTCGCCGGCGCGCGGTGGCGCACTGCCGGCGGGTTCGCGGCCCACGGGGGACATCGTGGGGACATCGCCCCGGCTTCTCGTGGAAGACCGGGGCCGCGATCATACCGGAGCCGCCGGCCCTTGGCGGCCCCGCCCTGCCCGGCTGGCTTACTGGGCAGGCTTGAACAGGTGCGCGTAGGTACGTTCGTCGGTACGCGGCACATACGTGATGCCCTTCTGCGTGGCCCACGTGGTCACCTGATGGTGGATCGGAATGATGCCGCCGTCCAGGACCACGATGGCCGTGGCTTCCTGCAGCAGCTTCGATCGCTCGTTGTCGTCCACGGTGGCCAGTGCCTTTTCCAGCACCGCGTCCATCTTCGGATTGCAGTACTCGCCCCAGTTGGTCGTGCCGAAGCCCTTCTTCGAGTCTTCACACGCCACCAGCGCGCGCAGCGGCGAGCTGACCTCGCCGGTCTGGGCGCCCCAGCCCACCAGGCCGAACGACCATTCGCGCTTGATCGCCTTCGACGAGTACGTGGCCATCGGCATGCCTTCCACCTTGGTATTGATGCCGATGCGGGTCAGGTTCTGCGCGATGGTCTGCGCAATCTTCTCGTCGTTGACGTAACGGTTGTTCGGCGTATGCAGCGTCAGCCCGAAGCCGTTCGGATAACCGGCGTCGGCCAGCATCTTCTTGGCCGCTTCCGGATCGTATTTCAGCGTTTTCAGTGCCGGGTTGTGGCCGAACAGCGTGGGCGGCACCAGGTTGTTGGTCGGCTCGGACAGGCCTTCCATCAGGCGGTCCTTGATGCCCTGGCGGTTGATGGCCGTGCTGATGGCGATGCGCACGCGCGCGTCCTTCAGCGGGTTCTTGTCCATCGGCTGGCCGTCCTTGGTCGTCACGAACGGCGACTTGTCGCGCTTGACGTCGAAGTACAGGTAGATCACGCGGTGCGAGATCTTCGAGAAGAACGACAGCTTGGGATCGCTTCGCACCTTCGGCAGGTCCGGCGTGGGGACGTTCTCGATGGCCTGCACGTCGCCCGACAGCAGCGCGGCCAGGCGCGTGGCCGGGTTCGGGATGAAGCGCAGCGTCACCTTGTCCCAGGCCGGTTTGGGGCCCCAGTAGTCGGGGTTCTTCACCAGTTCGACCCGGTCGTCGCGCGCATAGCTGACGAACTTGAAGGGGCCGGTGCCGACCATGCCCTTGCCCTGTGCAAAGTCGTCGGAAGACAGGCCCTGCGTGGCCTTCTTCTGGACCATGAACACCGATGTCAGGTCGTTGAGCATCAGCGGGTACGGCTGGTTGGTGGTCACCTGGATCGTGTACTTGTCGATGATCTTCTTGTTGATGATCGCCTTGGTGTACACATCGAACTTGCCCGGGCTGTTGACGATGGTGGCCGGGCGGTCCAGCGACCACGCGATGTCGTCGGTGGTCAGTTCGGTGCCGTCATGCCACTTCACGCCCTTGCGGATCTTGAATTCCCACGTGAGGTTGTTGACCAGCTTCCACGATTCGGCCAGGCCCGGCACCACCTTGCTGTCGGGGTCGAGCTTGATCAGCGTCTCGAACACGTGCTCGGAAACATTGATGTTCGAGAACAGGTTATAGAAATGCGGATCCATTGAGGTCGGCGGCGAACTCATGGCGATCTTGAGATCGACCGCCTGGGCCTGACTGGCCAGGCCGAGACCAAGGGCGCCGGTCAGCAGGACGGCACCGACCGCCTTGCCGACAGCCTTCTTGACGTGACGAAGGGACATCGCACGATTCTCCCAGTGGGAAGTCTTGAAATGACGATAAGGATCAGTCGCGCCGTCCCGAATGTCCCACGCAGGGCGCCGCATTTTGGTGCGGCGTTCTGCTGGGCAACGTGGCACGCGACCGGCCGGGCTCTTCAAGCATGAACTGTTCCAGCACTGCAGGGCGTCCGCCATGCGGGGAAACCCACCCGCCCGGGGGGGCATCGCCCGATGCTGCGCTGCGCCAGCGCGCGGATGCGGACGGCGTCCGGCCGTTACCGCTGCCGGCGCCAAGGTATGCCCGCCGTGCTCGTCCGCGCACCGACATGTGCCCCGGGCCGGCCGGAGGTGCCGGGATCGCCTTGTTTTGGCGCTTCTACGATAGGCGTCGTATGATCGGGGGTATCCAATTGCCCCATTTGCCCGGACCGGCATCATGAAGCTCATCCCCGAAATCCTGCAGGCGCAAGCCGAAATCCGCACCATCCGACGTGACATCCACGCGCATCCCGAACTGTGTTTCGAGGAACAGCGCACCGCCGACGTGGTGGCCAAGAACCTGGAATCCTGGGGCATCGAGGTCCATCGGGGCCTGGGCACCACCGGCCTGGTCGGCGTCATCCGCCATGGCAATAGCGCCAGAACCATCGGCCTGCGTGCCGACATGGACGCGCTGCCGCTGCAGGAAGCCAACACCTTCGGCCATCGCTCGCAACACGAGGGCAAGATGCACGCGTGCGGCCATGATGGCCATACGGCGATGCTGCTGGGCGCCGCGCGCTACCTGGCCGAGCATCGCAATTTCGACGGCACCGTGCACCTGATCTTCCAGCCAGCCGAAGAAGGCGGCGGCGGCGCGCGCGAGATGATCAAGGACGGCCTGTTCGACCGTTTTCCGTGCGACGCCGTATTCGGCATGCACAACTGGCCGGGCATGCCGGTCGGCTCGTTCGGCACCACGGCCGGCCCGCTGATGGCATCGAGCAACGAATTCAAGATCATCGTGCGCGGCAAGGGCGCGCACGCAGCCATGCCGCACAACGGCGCCGACCCGGTGTTCACGGGCGCCCAGATCGTATCGGCGCTGCAGGGCATCATCACGCGCAACAAGCGGCCGATCGACACCGCCGTGATCTCGGTGACGCAGTTCCACGGCGGCGACGCCACCAATATCGTGCCCAATGAAGTCTGGCTGGGCGGCACGGTGCGCACCTTCACCGTGGAAGTGCTCGATCTGATCGAACGGCGCATGGAAGAAGTGTCGCGGGCGGTGGCGCAGGCGTTCGATTGCACGATCGATTTCGAATTCCGCCGCAACTATCCGCCTACCATCAACAGCGCGGCCGAAGCCGAGTTCGCGGTGGGCATCGCCAGCGAACTGGTGGGTGCCGAAAACGTCGACGGCAACGTGGAACCGACCATGGGCGCCGAGGACTTCTCGTTCATGCTGCAGGAAAAGCCGGGCTGCTACCTGTTCATCGGCAACGGCGAGGGCGCGCACCGCGAGGCTGGCCATGGCATGGGCCCGTGCATGCTGCACAACCCCAGCTACGACTTCAACGACGAACTGCTGCCAGTGGGCGCCACGTTCTTCGTCAAGCTGGTGGAGAAATGGCTGGCGCCGGCCTGATCCGGTACTGATCGACGTTTCAGGCGACCCGCGATGCCTCATACGCTGCTGGACGACGCCATGGCGGCGCGATTTGCCCAGGTGGCGCTCGACAACATCGTGCGTCCGTATCCGTACAAGGTGGACCACCTGATGGTGGATGCGGGCGACCTGGCCGCGCCGGCGGTCAGCCACCCGGTCTTCTACGGCAGCTACGACTGGCATTCGTCAGTGCACATGCACTGGCTGCTGGTGCGGCTGCTTGTCTTGCGTCCCAACCTGCCGGATGGCGGCCGTATCCGCGAAGCACTCGATGCCCAGTTCCGCCCGGAGGCGTTCGCCACGGAGCTGGCCTATTTCGAACGGCCGGGCTCCCGAACCTTCGAGCGGCCTTACGGCTGGGCGTGGGTGCTGCGGCTGCAGGCCGAGCTGGGTGCGCTGGGTCTCAAAGACCCGCAGGCGGCCAGGTGGGCCGCCGCTTGCGCGCCGCTGGCCAACCATCTGGCCCAGCGTCTGATGGACTACATCGACGTCGCCGACTTCCCGGTTCGCACCGGCACCCATTTCAATAGTACGTTTGCGCTGGTGATGGCGCTGTTCTACGCGCGGCAGGACCAGCATCCGGCCCTGCGCAAGTCGATCGTGCGCCGGGCTCATCGCTGGTTCGCGCATGACCTGCGCTATCCGGCCCGGTACGAGCCCGGCGGCGACGAATTCCTGTCGGGCGGCCTGATGGAGGCGGTGCTGATGCGGCAGGTGATGGACGACTGTGGCTTTGCGGAATGGTGGGAGCTGTTTTCGCCGGGACAGGCAGAACTCGGGACCTGGCTGACCCCTGTGGCTGTCGCGGATCGGACCGATCCGAAAATGTCTCATCTGGACGGTCTGAATTTGACGCGCGCCTGGTGCTGGCGGCTGCTGGGCCCGGCCTTGCCGTCGCCACTGCAGCCGCTGGCGGTGCGCGCCTGGTCCGACCATCTGGAAGCGTCCCTGCCGCAGGCCGTGGAAGGCCACTACGTAGCGACTCACTGGCTCGCCACCTTCGCGCTGCTGGCGCTGGAAGACCTGAGCGTCGGCTAGCGGCCGCCCCCGGTCCGGCCTGAAACGGCGGTCGGCTTAGTCCAGCGCGATATCGCCGTACCAGGCTTCGGCGCGGCTCTTGGTGTTGTCGGTATCGGTCATCAGGCCAACCGCGAGGATCTTGCCGGGATCGGCGCCGAACGCCTTGCGGTAGTCTGCACGCAGGTCGCGTTCATGGCATCGCCATTCGTTGGTATGGCGCGTGCCTGAATCCACGATGATCATGCGAACGCGGTCCGTGTGCGGATTGTTCAGAACACTGCCCACCGGACGCTTACCGCCCCAGATGTACATCAACGTGGCATATGGCATTTCCCGCCCCGTGGTGATGCGCGCCATTTCGTACATCAACTGGTCTTTCAGCGACAACGTGCTGCGATCCCCATCGAACGCGACGAAAATCCGCAGAGGGGCATCCTCGCGATGGCTGACCGCGTTATCCGCGACACGGATCACATCGCGCGTCTTCCACATCCAGCGCAACATGCCGGGATCGCGCTGTTCAAGCGGGACGTAGAGGCCCGACGCGGACCCGTCGGCCTCGGCATGCAGCACGGTGCGCTGGTCGACTTCGGTCAGCGAATAACGGGTGGGCGTCTTGTTGCGATTGACCTTCCAGGGCTGCCAGCCTGTCGGACTCGCAGTGGGGCCTGCAGGGGAGGCGAATGCCGAGAAAAGTGGCAGTTCGGCCAGCAACGGTAAGGACGTGGCGTCGGATTCAGCCTCGCCGTCGCCGCCGGCTTCCGATTCGGCCGCGCTATTCGGCGCGGTATTCCGCGTGCTATTCGCCGCCCGATGCGCCGCCTGGTTCGCCAGCGCGAGCGGATCGGCCGGCTGGCTTGGAACGGCGGCGTTCAGCAAGCCTTTTTGCGCGAACGTCGCGCAATTTCCGTCCGAGACGTTGGCCAACTTTGATGGATCGGTCGGTGCGACCGTCGATGATGCACAACCGGCGAGCGCGAGCGCGCTCACCACACAAGCCAGTGCTGGCCGAAACTTCATGGCCACGATAACCCCCTGGACCCTGATACCCGATACTTACCCGTTCGTCGAAATCCCAACATCCTGGCTATTCGGCGCCGAGGCTTGGTATTGCTGACTGCTTCGTGCTGAATTTTTCAGCACTTGGAGGCAGACGATATCAGATGCATCGCGTACCCGGAATGCTCGGGTACCCTCAATACAACAGCCAACATGACGGGCTGTGCTTTTCGAATTTGTTCTATGGACAGGTGGGACCAACCACGGCAGGTGCGCCGGGAGGCCAAGGGGGAGATCCGCCGGCTTTTTTTGCGTTTTTTAGTCGGGCGATACAAGCTCTGGAACGGCTTTCGCGTTTCGTCGCCCCAAAGCAAAACCCCCAAGCTTTGAGGGCTTGGGGGTTCTGGGTATAAGAGCCTGGCGATGACCTACTTTCACACGGGTAGTCCGCACTATCATCGGCGCAAAGTCGTTTCACGGTCCT
>Ga0102594_1000271_pt1 | contig 63371 bp, 48 predicted proteins | sample AraplaCol_mLB_r2_2_FD_76863 | JGI IMG/M metagenome (GOLD analysis project Ga0102594, IMG submission 76863) | Arabidopsis root microbial communities from North Carolina, USA - plate scrape MF_Col_mLB_r2 (SPADES assembly) (version 2) | ecosystem: Host-associated > Plants > Roots > Endosphere...
TACCCCAGTGGCGTCCGATCTCGTAGCCGGTCATGCCGCCCAGCCCGCCGGCCGTGCCGGTTGGCCAGCCGCGGCGGCCCGTCACCACATGTGGGCTGCCGCCGCGCCGCAGCATGGCCGACAGGAAGAAGAACCCGATGATCGCCAGCGGAAACAGCACCGGCAGCCAGTCGCCGATATCGACATTGCCCTGCGGCTTGCGGCGGTCCGGCGCGGCCAGGCCTTCCTTGTCGATGGCGGCCTGGATGGCCGAGATGCCGGCGGCCAGCCCGCCATAAAAATCGTTCTGGCGAAAATGCGGCGCCATCACGTCGCGCAGGATGCGCCCGGACATGGCATCGGTCAGCGACCCCTGCACGCCGCGCCCTGCCTCGATGCGCATCTTGCGCAGGCCGGGCGGATTGTCCTTGGCGACGATCACGATCACGCCGTCGTCGATGCCCTTGCGGCCCGCGCGCCACGCTTCCGCCACGCGGATGCTGTAGGCGTCGATCGTCTCGGGGTCGGTGGTGGGCAGCATCAGCACGAAGATCTGGCTGCCGCGCTGCTGCTCGTACTCGGCCAGCACGTTTTCCAGCGCGTTGCGCTGGTCGGCGCTCAGGGTGCCGGTCAGGTCGGTCACGCGCGCGTTCAGCGGCGGCACGGCCACGAAGCCGTCGGCGGCCCGGGCCGGTGCCGCCAGCACGATGGCCAGCATCCATGCCAGGAACGAGAGCGTGACCAGTCTTCGCATGATGGCCTTCCGGGTTTCGCGTTTCAGTGCCGGGCGCTCAGAACTTCACGGCCGGCGGGGTGGAAATGGCTTTCTCGTTTTCCACGGTGAACGATGGCTTGACCGGGTACTTGAAGATCATCGCCGTCACGTTGGTCGGAAAGCTGCGCGCCAGCACGTTGTAGTCCTGCACGGCGGCGATATATCGCTGCCGGGCCACGGTGATGCGGTTCTCGGTGCCTTCCAGCTGACTCTGCAGGTCGCGGAACGACGCATCGGCCTTCAGGTTCGGATAGTTCTCGGACACCGCCAGCAGCCGTGACAGCGCGTTGGTCAGCTGGCCCTGCGCCTGCTGGAAGCGGGCAAACGCTTCGGGGTCGTTCAGCGTTTCGGGCGTGACCTGGATGCTGGTGGCCTGCGCGCGGGCCTTGGTCACGGCTTCGAGCGTCTCGCGCTCGTGGCTGGCGTAGCCCTTCACGGTGGCCACCAGATTCGGAATCAGGTCGGCGCGTCGCTGGTACTGGTTGACCACTTCGCCCCAGGCGGCCTTGACGGCCTCGTCCTTCTTCTGGAAATCGTTGTAGCCGCAGGCGGAAAGCAGGCTGGCCAGCAGGCCGAGCAGCAGCCAGCGGAACAGGGCGGGGGTGGTGGCAGGGGCGGTGGCGGTGCGCATCAAGGGACTCCTCGATCTCCGGAATGGCAATTCTGCAGTGTAGCGCAGCGTTGTCATGCCGCCGGGCAAAGTACGTGTCGCTTGACGACGGTTGATGCCGGCCGGTAGATTGCATGCCCATGCCGCGCGCCAACCGCCTTTCCTTCGTCCTGTCCGTACCCGTCCTGGGCACGATGGGCCAGGCCGCGCGCGCCAAAGCCAAAAAACAGTCGCTCGTCTGACCGGAGCGCGCTGTTCCGTCAGATGGGCGACGGAACAGCACCCACCGGCTGAGAGGGCGGACCCGCCTGGTTTTCACCCCCTTGCCGCAAGTCCTGCCTCGTCGCGCATCGACGGTTTCCTGAACCGGTCGATCCGGAGTGTATGGATGCAAGCCACGCAAACTTCCTTCCAGGGCATCTGGCTGCCGCTGGTGACCCCCTTTATCGACCATGCCGTCGATCATGCCGCACTGCGCCGCCTGGTGATGCACTACCGTGCCACCGGGCTGGCCGGGTTCGTGGTCTGCGGCAGCACGGGCGAGGCGGCCGCGCTCGACGCGTCCGAGCAACTGGCCGTGCTCGATACCGTGCTGGAAGCGGCCGCCGGCCTGCCAGTGGTGATGGGGCTGGCCGGCAACCACATGGGGCATGCCATGGCGCGGCTGGAGCGGCTCAATAGCTGTCCGCTGGCCGGGGTGCTCGCGCCCGCGCCTTACTACATCCGCCCGTCCCAGGCGGGGTTGCGCGACTGGTTCATTCGGCTGGCCGATGCCGCCCGGGCACCGCTGGTGCTCTATGACATTCCCTATCGCACTGGCGCCACGCTGACGCTGGATACCCTGCTGGCACTGGCTGACCACGACAATATCGTCGCCATCAAGGATTGCGGCGGCAATGCGCAGACCACCCAGGCGCTGATCGCGGACGGCAGGCTGTCGGTGCTGGCGGGGGAGGATCACCAGCTGCTGGGCACGCTGGCGTTGGGCGGGAGCGGGGCGATCATCGCCTCGGCGCATTTCCGGCCCGAACTGTTCGTGGAGATCTGGCGCGCGGTGCAAGCAGAACGTCTTGCCGACGCGCGCCGCCTGTTCCATGCACTGATGCCGCTGGTGCAGGCGCTGTTCGCCGAGCCTAACCCGGGACCGGCCAAGGCGCTGCTGGCCCGGCTTGGCTGGATACGCGACGAACTGCGCGCGCCGATGACCAGGGCATCGACAGAACTGGCGAACCAGCTCGCGGCGCTGCACGGCGGGGTCTCTGGTTGACGGTCTGCTCCCCGCTTCCGCGAGGCGGGAGCGGGGCTGTGGGAGAAGGCGGGCGTATCAAGCCCCGCCGCGCCGGATCCAACCGGCAGCCCCTTTCCGGTCGGGGTTGTCAGCCCGCCTTGAACGCCTTTTCGGCGGCCTTGATCGTTGCGTCGAGGATGGCGTCGTCGTGCTTTGCCGAGACAAAGCCGGCCTCGAAGGCCGACGGCGCGAGGTACACGCCTTCGGCCAGCATGGCGTGGAAGAAGCGGTTGAAGCGGCCCACGTCGGCCTGGGTGACCTCCGCGAAGCTGGCCGGTACGGCGTTGGTGAAGTAAAGGCCGAACATGCCGCCGATGGCATCGGCCGAGAATGGCACGCCGGCCGCGCGGGCGGCGGCGGTCAGGCCGTCGGTCAGCTTGCGCGTCTGCGTGGCCAGGCGGTCGTAGAAGCCCGGTGCCTGGATCAGCTTCAGCGTGGCCAGGCCCGCGGCCACGGCCAGCGGGTTGCCCGACAGCGTGCCGGCCTGGTAGACGCCGCCCAGCGGGGCCAGCCTGGCCATGATGTCGCGCCGGCCGCCAAACGCCGCTGCCGGCATGCCGCCGCCGATGACCTTGCCCAGGCAGGTCATGTCCGGGGTGATGCCGTAGTGCGACTGCGCGCCGCCCAGCGCCACACGGAAGCCAGTCATCACTTCGTCGAAGATCAGCACGCTGCCGTGTTCGCTGCACAGGTTGCGCATCGAATTCAGGAAGGCCTCGCTGGCGCGCACCAGGTTCATGTTGCCGGCCACGGGCTCGACGATGACCGCCGCGATCTCGCCCTTGTGGCGCGCGAACGCTTCTTCGAGCTGGGTCACGTTGTTGTACTCGAGCACCATCGTATGGCGCGTCACGTCGGCGGGCACGCCGGCCGAGGACGGCGCGTTCTGCGTGGTATCGGCAAACGTGAGCAGGCCCGAACCGGCCTTGACCAGCAGGCTGTCGGCGTGACCGTGGTAGCAGCCCTCGAACTTGATGATCAGGTCGCGGCCCGTGAAGCCGCGCGCCAGGCGCAGCGCGCTCATGGTGGCCTCGGTGCCCGACGACACCAGCCGCACCTGCTCGATCGACGGCACGAGCTTGCAGATTTCCTCGGCCATCACGATCTCGGCCTCGGTGGGGGCGCCGAACGAGAAGCTCTGCACGGCGGTTTCCTGCACGGCGCGCACCACGTCCGGGTGCGCATGACCGACGATCATCGGACCCCAGGAGCCGATGTAGTCGATGTACTGCTGGCCGTCGGCATCCCACATGTACGCGCCCTCGGCACGGGTGATGAAGCGCGGCGTGCCGCCGACGGAACGGAAGGCGCGCACGGGCGAGTTGACGCCGCCGGGAATGGTCTGCTGGGCGCGGTCGAAGAGCTGCTGGTTACGGGACATGGGAATCTGGCCAAAAGAGAAGACTCGGGTAAGACAGGCGTCCGGCCGGGGGCGGCTTGCTCGTGCCTGCGGCGGTCTGCCCGAAATGCGGGCAATCCTGGCCGAAAGGGTGCCGTTCAGGCGGCATCTGCACGTCAAATTGCACGAACGCAGCGATATTGGGCCGATTGCGCCGGCCCATGGGTGGCGTCATCGGCGCCGATTGGGTACCATCATGCGCTGGATTTTAATGGAGAGTGGCAAGAGCCTGCATATGGAATACAAGACTTGGATGTGCCTGATTTGTGGCTGGATCTATGACGAGGCCACCGGCGCGCCGGAAGACGGCATCGCCCCGGGTACCAAATGGGAGGACGTGCCCATCAACTGGACCTGCCCGGAATGCGGAGCACGCAAGGAAGATTTCGAGATGGTGGCCATCTGAGGCCTGTCGTCCGGAAATGGCCGTGCGTCGCGCCAAAGCGACAGAACGGCCCGTGACGCCGGGGTGTCCGGATTGACGGCCCCCCCACGAGTTGTCACACTCTGCGGCAAAACTGAACATCCGTCCGGCCGCGCCGCCACTGGCAGGCTGAAGACGGGGTGCCGCGGCACAAGAGCATTGCAGTAACGGGCAGGCGCGGACAAGAAGCGCGCCGCCACCGGCCGGGTTGCCGGGTATTTTTTTGACTGGGAATTGGAAAATCGGGGGCCGCCGGCCAGCCATTCATGGCGCCGTGCGGAAGTTCTCAAGTGAATGCCTACGCCTGTTGTGTCATGCAGGACGTGGGTCGCGGGAACAAGATGCGGGTCACTCAAACAGAACAAGACACGTCTGTCGATGGGGTCAACGCCGGCGGCACCGCCGGTGCCAGCGAGGCATCCACAGCGCGCAAGGCCGCTGTGAAAGTGCTCGTGATCGACGACTCCAGCACCATCCGCCGGACGGCGGAGATCTTTCTGACGCAGGCAGGCTTCCAGGTCATGCTGGCCGAGGACGGCTTCGAGGCGCTCGCCAAGGTGGGCGACCTGCATCCGGACGTCATCTTCTGCGACATCCTCATGCCGCGGCTCGACGGCTACCAGACCTGCTCCCTGATCAAGAAAAGCCCACGCTTCCACGCCATCCCCGTGATCATGCTGTCGTCCCGCGACGGCGTGTTCGACCGCTCGCGCGGCAAGCTCGTCGGCGCGCACAACCATCTGGCCAAGCCGTTTTCCCGCGAAGCCCTGCTGCAGGCAGTGCAGACCTGCCTGGCGGGCTGCGCGCCGGAAGAGGGTGCGGCCGTGGCGGCATGACGCATGCCGCCCGAAGTATCCAGGAATGAAACAATGACCATCAGCAAAATCCTTATCGTCGACGATTCGCCCACCGAAGCCCTGTTCATGTCCGACCTGCTCGGCAAGAAGGGTTTCAAGGTCTCAGTGGCCGGCAACAGCGAACAGGCCATGACGCGCCTCGAGGCGGAAACCTTCGACCTGATCCTGATGGATGTGGTGATGCCGGGCCAGAACGGCTACCAGGCCACCCGCGCGATCAAGCGCGACGACCGTTTCAAGGACATCCCCGTCATCATGTGCACCAGCAAGGGCCTGGAGACGGACCGCATCTGGGGCATTCGCCAGGGCGCGTCCGACTACATCGTCAAGCCGGTGGACGGCGAGGAACTGCTTTCGAAGATCGCCGCGCTGGCGCACTGAGCGCCGCGGCAGCCTAGGGGCCGGAGTGGGCGCGGGTGTCCTGTCAGGGACGCCGGCGGCGCCCGCGCACGGCCATGACAACCGGTCTCACCACTGGTTTCCAGGATTCACTGGTATCCGATCATGAACGCGCCGCGCCAAGACATCCGAACCCGCCAGACTCGCCAGACCCGCCTGCATGACTATCAGGCCATGCTGGCGCGGCGCCTGCGCGAGGCGCGCAACCTGCCCGCCGTCGACAGCTACCTGGGCGTGCTGGTGGGGCAGCGCAACTGGCTGCTGCCGCTGATGGACACCGGCGAGGTGCTGGAGATGCGCGCGCCGGCCGCCGTGCCGCTGACGCAGCCGTGGTATCGCGGCCTGGTCAACGCGCGGGGCAACCTGCTGGGCGTGATCGATTTCGGCATGTTCTGCGGCGACGGTCCGACCCCGGTGCAGCCGGGCAGCAAGATCGTGGTGCTGTCGCGCCACGTCGAACGTGCCTGCGGCATCATCGCCACGCGCGTGGTTGGGCTGCGGCACGCGGTGGACCTGACACCGGCCGGTGGCGCCGAGCCCGAGGCCTGGCGCGGTGCCGCCTTCGCGGACCGGGACGGGCGCGACTGGCAGGTGCTGGACATCCGCCAGTTGCTGGATGCCCCGGCATTCCTGCAGGCTGGCCGCGATGCGGCCTGAAGCCTGACGTCTGAGCACAAGAACCAAACAGAAAACGAACGAACAGAGGGTTGCCATGGGAATCAAGAAGATCAGCCTGGGCCGTCGCACCGCTACCGCCGGTGCCGCTGCCGACGCGGCGGCGCCGCGCGCATCGGTATTCGCCAAGGCCGGCACGGGCAAGGGTGGCGCGGGCCGGACGCCGGTGGAAATGATGTCGGGCTGGCTGACGCGCATGCCGTTCTCTTCCCAGCAACGGTTGCTGACCGGCGGCGTGGTGGCGTCGCTGCTGGCGCTGCTGGCATCGGTCTATCTTGATAACCGCCAGGCCAACAACGGCGCGGCGCAGATCGAGATCGCCGGTAACATGCTGATGCACTCGCAGCGTCTGGGTAAAGCGGTGCCGGTGGCGCTGCTCGGTAACGCGCAGGCGTTCACGCAGCTGCGCCAGTCCAAGGAGCAGCTGACCGCCGACTTGCTGGCGCTGCAGAACGGCAGCGACGAAAAGCACGTGCGCGCCACGTCCGGCCCGGCCGAGCCGCTGCTCGAAAAGGCATTCGGATCATGGAAGCGATCGGAAAAGAGCGCGGCCGACGTGCTGGCCCAGCAGCCCATCCTGACGACGATCGGCCAGACGCTGCAGATCTTCAACGCGTCGAACCCGGAACTGCTCGAAGCGGCCGAACAGGTGGCCGCCATCAAGCTGCAGGCTGGATCGAACACGCGCGAGGTGGCCGCTTCCGCGCAGCTGGTGATGCTGACGCAGCGCCTGGGTAAGAACCTGAACGAATTCCTCTCGGGCGAAGGCGTCAACCCCGAAACCGCGTTCCTGCTGGGCAAGGACACCAACACCTTCCGCGAAACGCTGGACGGCCTGACCAACGGCTCCGAAGCCCTGCGCCTGGCGCCGGCCACCGACGCCGAGACGCGCAACTACCTGCAGCAGCTGTCGCAGCGATTCGAGGCGGTGCAGAAGACCACCCAGACCATCCTGCAGAACCTGCCGGGCCTGATCGCCGCCAAGCGCGCGCAGCAGCAGATCTTCAACGACAACGAGGCGCTGCGCGGCGAGCTGGCCGAACTGCAGACGGCATACGCCGAAGGGGCGCGGTTCCGCCCGTGGACGTTTGGCGCCATGGTGATATCGGCGGTGGCCACGCTGCTGTGCCTGGCCGGGCTGGCGGCGCTGTACCTGCGCGATTCGCGCGTGCGTGCGCTGGAAGCCGAAGCGCGCGAGCGCGAGGCCGAAGCGCGCCGTCTGGAGGAAAAGCGCAACAACGACGCGACCCAGAAGGCCATTCTGCAGCTGATGAACGAGCTGCAGGACATCGCTGACGGCGACCTGACGCGCCAGGCCACCGTGACCGAGGACATCACCGGCGCCATCGCCGACTCGGTGAACTATACGGTGGAAGAACTGAAAGAGCTGGTGGGCCGCGTGCAACAGACCGCCGGGCAGGTGCAGCACGCTTCGTCGCAGGTGCAGGACACCTCGGTACAGCTGGCGGCCACCACCGAAGAGCAGTCGCGCCAGATCCGCCAGACCGGCGAGTCGGTGGTTGAGATGGCGGACCGCATCACGCAGGTATCGCGCGGCGCGGCCGAATCCGCCAACGTGGCGCGTGCGTCGCTGTCGGCCGCCGAACAGGGCCAGCAGGCGGTGCAGAACGCCATCGCGGGCATGAACGACATTCGCGACCAGATTCAGGAAACTTCGAAGCGGATCAAGCGCCTGGGCGAATCGTCGCAGGAGATCGGTGAAATCGTCGAGCTGATCTCGGACATTACCGAACAGACCAACGTGCTGGCACTGAACGCCGCCATCCAGGCGGCTTCGGCAGGTGAAGCCGGGCGCGGCTTCTCGGTGGTGGCGGAAGAAGTGCAGCGCCTGGCCGAACGCTCGGGCGAGGCAACCAAGCAGATTGGCGCGCTGATCCGCACGATTCAGACCGACACGCAGGACGCCGTGCACGCCATGGAGCAGAGCACGGCGGGCGTGGTGGAAGGGGCGCGGCTGTCGGACAATGCCGGCGCCGCCCTGGTGGAGATCGGCCGCGTGTCGCGCCAGCTGGCCGAGCTGATCGAGCAGATCGCGCAGACCACGTCGCACGAGGCGGGCCTGGCCACCAACGTGGCCCATCACATCGAAGGCATCCTGCAGGTCACCGCGCAAACGACGGCCGGCACGCGCCACACCGCCGCGTCGGTGCGTCAGCTGACCGCGCTGACCGAAGAACTGCGTAACTCGGTGTCGCGATTCAAGATCGCCTGACGCCCGCCCGTACGTTGACGGCCGCACCGGAACTGGTCATGTCCCTGAATTCCATCCTCACCAGCGACGAGGCCGCCACGGCCGCGCCGCAACCGCATGCCACGCCGGATACGGCCGCAGCCGGGGTTCCGGCTGCCCCGCAGCGCGACCTCTCGGTGCTGGCCTGGCTCGCGCCAAGCCTGCGTACCGCGCTGGACGACGCCGCGACCGAGCTGGGCCACTATGTCGACGAAATCCGGCAAACGCCGGAAGCACTGGGCGCCCGGGACACCACGTCGCTGCGCCTGGCCGGACAGCACCTGCACCAGGCTGCCGGCGCCGTGCATATCGTCGGCCTGCGCGGGGTGGATGCCTATTGCCAGGCGCTGCGCCGCCTGCTGGAAGCGGTCGATGCCGGCACGGTGGCCGCCGACGCCGCCATGCTGGCGGTGTTCCGCACCGGCGTGCAGGCACTGGCCGAATACGTCGACGACCTGATGGCGGGCGACGCGGAAGACCCGCTTCGCCTGTTCCAGCCCTATGCCGCCGCGCTCTCGATGATGAAGGACGAGCGCGTGCATCCGGCCGACCTGTGGCTGGACGAGCTGCAGATGCTGCCCGGCATCGTGCTGCCCACCCGCTCGGCGTCCGCCGTGACCCGCGCGCGCCAGCGTTTCGAGGCAGCGTTGCTGAAGGCGCTGCGCCTGCCCACGCCGTGCACCGAAACGTCGCTGCTGCGTGAGGCCTGGCTGCCGCTGCAGTCGGCGCTGGACGACGTGCGCAACCACGAGCAGGACGCGCGCCGCACCACCGACACGCCCGATCGCGGCATCTGGCACACGCTGGCCATGGTGTTCCGCGCGCTGGCCCACGGCCTGCTGCCGTCCGATCTGCTGGCCAAGCGTTTTGCCGCCCGCACCCACCTGCTGGTGCGCCAGTACCTGCAGGGCCAGGTGCGCGTGCCGCAGGCGCTGCTTAACGACGCCGTCTTCCTGCTCGTCAGCACCGGCCTGACCCCGGACGGCCCCGAGGACACCACGCCGCCCGTGGTGCAGGCCGCCGTGCAGGTGCTGCGCGTCGATATCGCACGCAGCCTGCAGGCGTACCGGGTAGACCCGGCGCACGTGGTGGCGCGGGCCGATTACCGGCAACGCTACTACGGCTGGCTCGATCCGATCGATACGCGCAACCTGCAGCACGCGGCCACCGCCATCGAGCGGGCCGCCGCCGACGACCAGTCGGGATGGGAGCTTGCGCTGGCGTCGCTGGCCGAGGCCGCCATGCCCCTGGCACAGCCGGCGCTGCAGCAGTGCCTGACCGCAGCCGCCGCCTACGCGGGCCAACGGCCGGCGGGCGATGCGCTGGGCCGGGGCGGCGTGGCGCTGTTCCTGTCGCGGGCGCTGGCCATGCCCTGGCGCGTCCACGGCAAATCCGGCCACGCATCGGCCGCCGAGTTCGCCATGCGCTGCGAGACGCTGACCGCCTGCCTGGCCGATGCCGATGCGGCAGCGCCCGCGTGGCTGGCCGAACTGGTGCAGTCCGCTGGTGCCCAGGCGCAGCGCACCGAAGCCGTGGCGCAGGTGCGTGCCCAGCTGGACAGCGGCGAATCGTGGCTCGATACCTATGACCGCAATGCGGCGCGCGCCGATGGGGGCAATGCCCTGGACGACGCCGCGCACGCCTTTGGCGCGCTGCTGGCCTCGGTCGAACGCATCCACGGCAGTGCCGCGCTGCCCGAGGGCATCAACGACGAGACCGAAGCCGCGCTGGCGTCGGTGCGCTCGGTGCTGCAGCGCCTTGGCGTGCTGCGTGAAACGACCGACCACGCCGCGCGTATCGATCAGTTGTCGGATATCGCCGCCGAACTGGGCACGGTCCATGCGTTTGCCGACCTGCTCGAATTCGGCCGCAAACAGAACGATGCCGCCAGCGACGATCCGTTCGCGCTGCGCACGCAACGCCAGGACGCCGCCCCGCAAGGCGCGCTGGGCGCGGCGCGCAGTGCAGCGATGGATGCCATTCGGGTGGCCGCCACCGCCGATTCTCCCGAGATCCAGCGGCTGCGTGCCGCGCTGCAGGCGGTAGCCGATCAGGCTGCCATCGACGACGACGCCGCGCTGCGCCGCCAGGCCAGCGAGGCCACGACGCAGCTGCACGCCTGGCTGGCCGGCAGCGAATCGGCGGCCGAGCGCATGGTGGTGGCTCTGGCCGACCCATTGCCAGCCGCCGTCGCGCCGGTGACGGCTGCGCCCGCCGCCGCGTCGATGCCGTCCGATGCGGCCGCGATCGACGCCGAACTGCTGGAAATCTTCCTGTCCGAAGCCGAAGAGGTGCTGGGCAATATCGCCACCGACATGGCTGGCGGCCTGGACGCCCTGCGCGATACCGACGTGCTGAGCCGTCTGCGCCGCGCCTTCCATACGCTCAAGGGATCGAGCCGCATGGTTGGCCTGAACCGTTATGGCGAAGCGGCCTGGGCCGTCGAACAGGTGATGAACCTGTGGATCGCCGAGGCGCGCGAGCCGGTGCCCGAACTGCCTGCCTTGCTGCAACAGGCGCACGACCTGCTGCGCGAATGGGCGCTGGCCCTGCTTGAGGATCCGTCGACGCTGCGCGAGATCGATCCGCTGGTGGATGCCGCGCAGGCGCTGCGCGAGCCGGGCGGCATGGCATCGGGCGAGGCCGATGGCGGCCAGATCGATTCGCTCGATGCGCTGCTGGCGCAGGCGTCCGCGCCGCTGGCACCGGTGAACAGCCGGTTGTCTTCCGCCGAACCGGCAGACCTGCCGGCCCCCGTCGATCTTGCCGGGTCCGCTGCCGCCGACCCGCTGGATGCCGCCGAGACCGTGCCGGCCGACGACAACGTGCTGCCGTTCCGGCTGTCCGGCGGGCTGGCCGACGAGGACGAGGGCTACAAGGTCATTGGTCCGGTTCGCATCGGCCTGGCGCTGTACAACGTCTACCTGCAGGAGGCCGACGACCTGCTGCGCCAGTTCGCCACGGACCTGTCCGAGTGGCGGCACGAAAATCATCCGTGTCCGAGCGAGCTGGCCATGCGCGTGGCGCACACGCTTCAGGGCAGCGCGTCGACGGTCGGCCTGGAGCCGGTGCGCGAGATTGCCGAGGCGCTCGAACATCTGCTGTTGCTGCTGGGCCGCCATCCGGTGGTCATGCACCCGGCTGACTTCCGCCTGCTGGACATGGCCGTGGAGCGCCTGCGCGCGATGCTGCACCAGTTTGCCGCCGGCATCTGGCCCGATGCCGATGCCTCGCTGTGCCGCGACCTGAACGATTTTGGCGAGCGCGCGCTGGTACGTCCGCGCGCCGCGCTGCCGGCCGCCCAGTCCACCGGACAGGAAGGCTCGGTGTCGCAACTGTTCGGTCAGAATTCGACGACGTCCCAGCCGCTGCCCGAGATCGACGCCGACGCACAGGCGCCCGTGGCGGAACTGCCGCCGGTGAAGCTGACGCCGATCACGTCGCTGCCGCCGGTGTCGGTGCCCACGGGCCCGGTACTGACACCCGTCACCCCGGTGCAGGATGCCGTGGTGATTTCGCTGCCGACCGCGCCGCGTCATGATTCGATCGCCGTGGCGCACGTCACGCCGCATTCGCCCGACGCGCCCGATACGCCCGATACGCTGCCCGAGGACACCTCGACCGATGCCTCGGCGCTGGACCCGGCCCTGGTCGAGATCTTCCTGGAAGAAGCCCATGGCGCGCTGCCCGATCTCGGCAAGCTGGTGCGCACGTGGGAAGCCTCGCCCGACGATGCGCAGCACGGCGGCCTGATCCTGCGCGGCCTGCACACGCTGAAGGGCAGTGCGCGGATGGCCGGGGCCATGGCGCTGGGCCAGGCGGCCCACGAAATGGAAACGCTGCTCGAAGCCAGCGTGCGCGGCCAGCGCGTGTCGCCGGACCTGTTCGGCAAGCTGTACGCGTGGTACGACCGCATCCTGGCGCACGTGGACGCGCTGCAGAACGGCCGCCTGCTGCCGTTGGACGATGCCGACGTCGTCAACGGGCTGGTTGCCGCCCCTGCTGGCGCCGCCGCGCTGGCGACATCGGCCCCGGCGATGGACGCGTCCGCTCCGGCGGCGCCGCAGCACGCGGCAGTCCCGGTGGCGCCGCTGATGCCCGCTGCGCCGGCCGCCTTGCCGACCGACGCCGACCGCCAGCGCGCACTGGTGCGCGTGCAGGCCCGCGCGCTGGACACGCTGATCAACGACGCCGGCGAAGTGAGCGCGACGCGCGCCCGCCTGGACAGCGAACTGGAGGCATTGCGCAGCTATCTGGGCGAACTGAACGACAACGTCGCCCGTCTGCGCATGCAGCTGCGCGAGATCGAAATCCAGGCCGAAACGCAGATGGCATCGCGGATCGCCGACCAGCAGCACAACCAGGAATTCGATCCGCTGGAATTCGACCGCTTCACGCGCTTCCAGGAGCTGACGCGGATGATGGCCGAGTCGGTCAACGACGTGGCCACCGTGGAGCAGAACCTGCAGCGCGGCTTCGACCGCGCGTCGGGTGACCTGGCGGCGCAGGCGCGGCTGACACGTGGGCTGCAGCGCGGCCTGATGCAGGCGCGCATGGTGCAGTTCGATGCGCTGGCCGAACGTCTGTACCGCGTGGCACGCCAGTCGGCCACCGAAACCGGCAAGGAAGTGCGCCTGCTGATCAAGGGCGGTACCGTGGAGATCGACCGCTCGGTGCTGGACCGCATGGCCGGGCCGATCGAGCACCTGATCCGCAACGCCGTGGTGCATGGCATCGAGCCGGCCGATGTGCGACGTGCGGCGGGCAAGTCCGCCACCGGCGCGCTGACGCTGGAAGTGCAGCAGGAAGGCAACGAAGTGGTGCTGACGTTCTTCGACGACGGCAGCGGCCTGAACCTGCCGCGCATTCGAGAGCGTGCCGTCGCGCGCCAGCTGATGGCCCCCGACGAAGACGCCAGCGAGGCCCGCCTGACCGAAATGATCTTCGCGCCGGGGTTTTCGACCGCCGACGCGGTGTCGGAACTGGCGGGCCGTGGCGTCGGGATGGACGTGGTGCGTGCCGAAACGGTGGCGCTGGGCGGCCGTATCACGCTGTCGACCGAGGCCGGCCGTGGCACCAGCTTCACGGTGCACCTGCCGCTGACCACGGCGATCACGCAGGTGCTGCTGGTGTCGCTGGGCGGACGCCTGTTCGCCATGCCGAGCGGCATGATCGACCAGGTCCACCAGCTGCGCGAGAAGCCGCTGCTGGAGGCCTATAACGCCGGGCGCTTCAGCGCAGCCGGCATCGAGGTGCCGTTCTTCTATTTTGGCGCGCTGCTGGAGGAAACCGCCGGCATGGCGTCGGGCCGCAAGTATTCGCCGGTGGTGGTGGTGCGCTCGGGTGCCGAGCGCGTGGCCGTGCATGTGGACGACGTGCTGGGCAACCGCGAAGTGGTGGTGAAGCACATCGGCCCGCATCTGGCACGTATGGAAGGCATTGCCGGGGCAACCACGCTGGGCGATGGCGAGATCGTGCTGATCTACAACCCGGTGGTGCTGGCCCAGCGTTGGGAGCGCGAGCGCGGCGCCACGGCGCCGGCCAGGCCGGTGCTGGCCGCGCTGCAACACAGCGGCCAGACCGGCGCAGTAGCAGAGTTCGTCGACGCCGGCGCGGCAGTGCCCGTGCCGGGGCTGATGACGCAGCCGACCGTGATGGTGGTGGATGATTCACTCACCGTGCGCAAGGCCAGCCAGCGACTGCTGACACGTGCCGGCTACCAGGTGGTACTGGCCCGCGACGGGGTGGACGCGCTGCGTCAGCTCCAGGAAGTGATGCCCGACGCGATGCTGGTCGATATCGAGATGCCGAACATGGACGGCTTCGACCTGACGCGCAACGTGCGGGCCGATGCCCGCACCAGCCGCATGCCGCTGGTCATGATCACGTCGCGCACGGCGGAGAAGCATCGCCGCTATGCGGCGGAGATCGGCGTGAACGTCTATCTGGGCAAGCCGTTCAATGAGGACGAACTGCTGCGCACGCTGCAGCAGTTGATCGGCGAGAAAGCCGCCGCCACCGCATCGTCAGTGGCGCAGATGCTGGGCGAGGCGTAAGCCAGCATTGCCCGGTTTATTGGCCCCCCTCTCTGACTTGTGGGAGAGGGGGGCGCTCCAACTTTCGCGCTCCGACTTTCGATCAACCAGCCTTCTTTCCCACCATCCTGGCCGGCACCGACAGCGTCAGGGCCGCACCCACCACCATGCAGGCGGCCAGCAGGTACATGCCCGAGTCCGTGCTGTGCGTCATGTCCTTGAGCCAGCCGACCGCATAGGGGCTGATAAAGCCCGCCAGGTTGCCCAGCGAATTGATCAGTGCAATGCCGGCGGCGGCGCCGGTGCCGGCAAGGAAGGCCGTCGGCAGGCTCCAGAACAGCGGCAGCGTGGTCAGGATGCCGATGGTGGCCAGCGTCAGCGCCACCATGGCCATCGTCGTATCGCCATGCCACTGCACCGACAGCACCAGCCCCAGCGCGCCCAGCAGCGCCGGCACGGCGATATGCCAGCGGCGCTCGCCCCGGCGGTCGGCGCTGTGGGCGAACAGGATCATGCCCACCACGGCGCAGCCGTACGGAATGGCGGTGAGCAGGCCCACGTCAAGTGCGCCCTTGACGCCGGTCTGCTTGATGATCGTCGGCAGCCAGAAGCTCACGCCGTACAGGCCCATCACGAAGCTGAAGTAGATCGCGCTCATCAGCCAGACGCGCGGGCTCGACAGCACCTGCATGACGGGCGGATCTTCCTTGTGCTGGTCCTCGGTCGCGATATTGCGCTGGAGCAGCGCCTTTTCGTCGTCGCTCAGCCACCTGGCGTGGGCGATGCGGTCGTCCAGGTACAGCAGCACCCAGATGCCGACCAGGATAGACGGGATGCCTTCCACCAGGAACATCCACTGCCAGCCGGCCCAGCCATTGTGGCCGTCGAACGACTGCATGATCCAGCCCGACAGCGGGCCGCCGATCACCCCCGAGAGCGCGATGGCCGTCATGAAGAACGTGGTGGTGCGCCCGCGCCGGCTGGCCGGATACCAGTAGGTCAGGTACAGGATGATGCCGGGGAAGAAGCCGGCTTCGGCGATACCCAGCAGGAAGCGCAGTACGTAGAACATCGTCGGCGTGGTGACGAACATCATCGCCGCCGAGATCAGGCCCCACGTGATCATGATCCGGGCGATCCAGATGCGTGCGCCCACCTTGTGCAGGATCACGTTGCTCGGCACTTCGAACAGGAAATAGCCGATGAAGAAGATGCCGGCGCCGAGCCCGTAGATGGTTTCGCTGAACTGGAGGTCGTTGAGCATCTGCAGCTTGGCAAAGCCCACGTTGACGCGGTCCAGGTAGGCCACGACGTAGCAGAGCAGCAGAAACGGCACCAGGCGCCACGTCACCTTGCGGTAAGTGGCGTCCTCGAAGCCGGCGTCGTGCGCGCCGGCGTTGACTGCGGTGGTTGTCATCGGTGTCTCCTCATTGGGATGTGGTTCTAGTTGTGTTGCGGATGCCCGCGGATGGTCAGACGCAGCGGCCGCCATCCACCTCGATGCAGGTGCCGGTGATGAAGCTGGCGTCGTCCGACGCCAGGTACAGGCAGGCATTGGCCACGTCCTGCGGCGTCGACATGCGTCCCATGGGGATGGTCGCCAGGAACCGCGCGCGGTTCTCGGGGGTGTCGGGCACGCCCATGAACTGCTCCAGCAGGCCCGTGGCGCCGATCACCGGGTTCACGCAGTTGACGCGGATGTTGTCGGGGCCCAGTTCGGCCGCCATGGCCTTGCTGGCCACGATCACGGCGCCCTTGCTGCCGTTGTACCAGACCAGGCCGGGGCGCGGCCGGATGCCGGCCGTCGAGGCCACGTTGACGAAGTTGCCGCCGCCACGCTGGCGGAAGTGCGGGATGAAATGGTGCGCCGACCAGTAGATGCTTTTCACGTTGACCGCGTAGACGCGGTCGAACTCTTCCTCGGTGACTTCCAGGATCGGCTTGTTGCGATGGGTGGTGCCGGCGTTGTTGACCACGCAGTGGACGTCGCCAAAGGCGGCCAGCGTGGCATCGCGCATGGCGGCCACGTCGTCTCCCCGCGATACATCGGCGCGCACCGCGTCGGCCTTGCCGCCCGCATCGCGGATGGCCGCGGCCACGCGATGGGCGGCGTCGAGGTTCAGGTCGGCCACCATCACGCTGGCGCCTTCGCGCGCAAACGTATGCGCGATGCCTTCGCCAAATCCCGAGCCGCCGCCCGTCACTACCGCTACCTTGCCAGCCAGTCTGGTCATTGCCTTGTCTCCAGTTGCGTGAAGCCCGGCGCGGTCTGTTGCCGCGCTACGGGCGGAACATCGGAATTATCGGATCAGTGGAAGGGGCCTTTGTTCTGCAGGGCGTTGGCCACCATCATGATGCCGAGCAGGAAGGGCAGGGCCACGTAGAGGCACCAGTGGACGCGGTCGCCCACGGTGTCGCCCCACTTGCGTTTGAACACCTGCAGGCGGGGCATGCCGGACGGATTGGTGGCGCGCTTGTTTCGCACATGCCACGCCATCCAGAAAAAGAAGATGGCGAACGTGACCGATAGAAAGTTGATGCTACCCATGTTGAATGGCGATGGTTTTCAGAGTGGTGAATCCGTACAGGGCCTCGAAGCCCTTCTCGCGGCCATAGCCCGACTGGCCGGTGCCGCCGAACGGCAGCTCGACGCCGCCACCGGCGCCATAGTTGTTGATGAAGACCTGGCCGGCCCGCAGCTTGCGCGCCAGCCGCATCTGGCGGCCGCCGTCGCGCGTCCAGACCCCGGCCACCAGGCCATACGCCGTGCCGTTGGCCAGGCGGATGGCCTCGTCTTCGGTATCGAACGGCATGGCAGCCAGCAGCGGGCCGAACACTTCTTCCTGGGCCAGCCGGTGCGTGGCGGGCACGTCGCGGAACAGCATCGGCACCTGGTAGTAGCCGGACTCCGGCGCCTCGCCCACGATCTGGCCCTGGGCCACCACGGCGATGCCGGCGTGCTGGGCATCGGACACGAAATCCCACACGCGCTGCTGCTGCTTGCGGCTGATCAGCGGGCCGCATTCCAAATCGAGTGCCGACGGACCCACACGCAGCGACTCGAACACGCCTGACAGGCGGTCGAGCAGGGCCTCGTAGACGGGCCGCTCCACCAGCAGGCGGCTGCCGGCCGAGCAGGTCTGGCCCGCATTCTGCACGATGCCGTTGACCACCACGGGCAGCACCGCGTCGAGGTCGGCATCGGCAAACACCACCTGGGGCGACTTGCCGCCCAGTTCCAGCGTCACCGGCACGTGGTTCTCGGATGCCAGTTGCGATACGAGCTTGCCCGTGTCCGGCGACCCCGTGAACGAAATATGGTTGATGCCCGGATGGCGGGCCAGCGCGGCGCCGGCCTCGTGGCCATAGCCCGTGACGATGTTCAGCGCGCCTTCGGGCAGCCCGGCTTCGGCGGCCAGTTCGGCCACGCGCAGGATCGACAGGCAGGCGTCCTCGGCCGGCTTGACCACGCAGGCGTTGCCGGTGGCCAGTGCCGCGCCCACGCTGCGGCCGAAGATCTGCAGCGGGTAGTTCCACGGGATGATGTGGCCGGTCACGCCGTGCGGTTCACGCACGGTGAGTACCGTGTAGCCGGTGGTGTAGGGAATGGTCTCGCCGTGCAGCTTGTCGGCCGCGCCCGCGTAGAACTCGAAATAGCGGGCCACGGCGCGGGCGTCGGCGCGGGCCTGGCGCAGCGGCTTGCCGGTGTCGCGCGCTTCCAGCGCGGCCAGTTCGTCCTCGTGCTCGATCAGCTTGAGCGCCACGCGGTTCAGCAGGCGCACGCGGTCGGCCGGGTTCATCGCGCCCCATTCGCCTTCGAAGGCCTGGCGGGCGGCGCGGACGGCCACGCTGATATCGGTGGCATTGCCGCGGGCGATCTCGGCGAACGGCTCGCCATTGGAGGGATCGAACACCTTGATGCGCAGGCCGGAATCGGCGGCGATCAGGCGGTTGGCGACGAAATGCTGGGCATGCATGCAGGTCTCCATGGCTCCGGTTATGGAGCAAATGCTGAAATCGGAAATGCCGCATTATCGCGCACCGCGCCCGGCGCGCAAGGCATTAACCGCCACTCGGCGCGGCGACGGTTGTCAGGCTGCGGTCAGGGCCGACCCGCTATAATGCCGCCCATCCCATTCCACAGGTATTCGGAGAACTCGCATGAGCTTCAACCTCGTCTCCCCGGGCAAGGACCTTCCCAACGATTTCAACGTCATCATCGAGATCTCCGCGCAAAGCGATCCGGTGAAGTACGAGGCCGACAAGGAAACCGGCCTGCTGTTCGTGGACCGCTTCATCGGCACGGGCATGCGCTACCCGGCCAACTACGGCTTCATCCCGCAGACGCTGTCGGGCGATGGCGACCCCGTGGACGTGCTGGTGCTGACCCCGTTCCCGATCCTGGCCGGTGCCGTCGTGCGCTGCCGCGCCCTGGGCATGCTGAAGATGACCGACGAGTCGGGCGTGGACGCCAAGCTGGTGGCCGTGCCCGTGGACAAGCTGAGCCCCGCCACCGCCCACATCAAGGGCCTGTCCGATGTGGCGCAAAATACGCTCGACCAGATCAAGCACTTCTTTGAGAACTACAAGGCACTCGAAGCAGGCAAGTGGGTGAAGGTCGAAGGCTGGGCCGGCATCGAGGAAGCCCACAAGGAAATCACCGACGGCGTGGCGAACTTCAAGAAGTAATCGCGTCGCTGCCGATGGTCCGAGGAAAACCCCGCCCGATGGCGGGGTTTTTTGTTGGGGCGATGACCGGCGGCAAGGCGAGGCACCGGACCAGGCCCTAAGCTTCCGGCGGATCCCCACAACCAAATGGAGTACCGATGCCTGTTCTCGAAGGCACCGCGGCCGCGCCCGACGCGGCCGCATTCGCCCGCTATGACGCGGTGGCCATTGCGTTCCACTGGCTGATGTTCGTGCTGGTGGCCGTGGCGTACGCCGCAATCGAACTGCGCGGCTTTACCGACAAGGGAACCGCCGCCCGCATGGTGGCCATGGAAATCCACAAGTGGTCGGGCGCGCTGGTGCTGGCGTTGATCGTGCCGCGCCTGCTCTGGCGTGCGGTGCGCGGTGCGCCGGCGCCCGAATCGTATCCGCGCCTGGGCCAGCTGGCCGGCGCGGCCGTGCATGGCCTGCTGTACCTGTTCCTGGTGGCGCAGCCTATCCTGGGCATCCTGATGATGAACGCCGCCGGACGCGAATTGATGCTGCCGGGCACGGGCATCGGACTGCCGCCGCTGATCGCGCCCGACGCCGGGCTCAAGGACTTGCTGGGCGAGAGCCACGAGATAATCGGCAAGGCCTTCTATCTGGTGATCGGCCTGCACGCGATGGCCGCGCTGTTCCACCACTACATGCTGGGCGACAACACGATGCGGCGGATGCTGCCGCGCCGATAGGGCGCCAGGCTGGCCCGGTGTGCCTCAGTCGCCGCCGCCGGGCGGCCGCGCAAACGGGTTGCGGTCGTTCAGCTCGTCCAGGTAGGCATCCATGCCCTGGCGCTCGCGCTCCAGGAAGCGTTCCACGGCGTCGGCAAAGGACGGATGGGCCAGCCAGTGCGCCGAACGGGTGGCCACGGGCAGGAAGCCGCGCGCCATCTTGTGCTCGCCCTGCGCCCCGCCTTCGAACGTGCCGATGCCCTCGGCGATGCAGAATTCCAGCGGCTGGTAGTAGGCCGTCTCGAAGTGCAGGCAGGGGTGGTGTTCCAGCGCGCCCCAGTAGCGGCCGTACAGCGTGCTGACCGCCGGATCGGCATCGTAGACCAGCAGGGAGCTGGCGATGTCCGCGCCGTCGCGCGTGGCGATGACGAGCAGCAGGTTTTCCGGCATCGCCTGGCCAATGCGCCGGAAGAAATCCAGGTTCAGGTAAGGCGTGGAATGGTGCTCGCGGTACGTCTGCCGGTAGCAGCGGTTGAAGAACTTCCAGGCCGCGTCGTCGATCGCGGCGCCGCGCAGCTGGCGGAACGTGATGCCGGCCTCGGCTACCCGGCGCCGTTCGGCGCGGATGTTCTTGCGCTTCTTCTGCGACAGCGTGGCCAGGAAGGCGTCGAAATCGGCGTAGCCCGGGTTGGTCCAGTGGAACTGCACGCCGTGGCGCATCATCATGCCGGCCTCCTGCATCAGGTCGGCCTCGTGGTCGGACGGAAACAGGATGTGCAGCGACGACAGCTGGCTTTCCTCAGCCAGCGCCAGCGCGAACCGCAGCAGCACCGTGCGCGCCAGATCGTCCTCGGCCAGCAGCCGGGCGCCGCGCACCGGCGTGAACGGCACCGCCGCCAGCCACTTCGGGTAGTAATCGAGCCCGTGCTGGCGATAGGCGTCGGCCCAGGCCCAGTCGAAGACGTATTCGCCATACGAGTGGGACTTGGCATAGAGCGGCATGGCCGCCGCCAGGCGGTCGCGGCCGGGCCCGTTGCCGTCGGGGACCCAGAGCGTCAGGAAGCGGGGCGACCAGCCGGTGTCGTCGGTGGCGCTGCCGCTGGCGTGCATGGCGTGCAGGAAGGCGTGGCGCAGGAACGGCGTGGGTTCGGCCTGTGCGGCCAGCAGCGCGTCCCAGGCCGCGGCATCGATGTCGGCAAGGTCCAGCACGATTTCCGTGCGGTAGTTGGGGCGCGAATCACTCATGGACGGGTTGGCGTAGGTGCCGGGCGAGTCTACCGGAATTGAAATTGTGCTGCAGGCGTCGTCAGCGTGACGCTGACGCCGGGCTGCCGCAGGGCGTCGTAGAATGCGCATATCCGTTTTCCGATGTCCACTCCCCCGACGTGCCTTTCCGGTACGGGTCCAGACATGACGAACCCCTCGCACCCCTTCTTCAACCTCTATTCCCACGGCTTTGCGCGCGTGGCCGTCGGCGTGCCCGAGTGCCGCGTGGCCGATCCCGCCTACAACGCCGAACAGACCATTGCCCTGGCGCGCCAGGCGGCCGACGGCGGCGCCGTGCTGGTGGCGTTTCCCGAGCTTGGCCTGCCGGCCTACACCTGTGACGATCTGTTCCACCAGCGGGCGCTGCTGCGCGAATGCGAACTGACGCTGCAGGCCATCGTCGAAGCCTCGGCCGGCATCGGCGCCGCCATGATCGTCGGCATGCCCGTGCTGGTGGAGCACCAGCTGTTCAATTGCGCCGTGGTGGTGGCCAACGGCGTGGTGCAGGGCGTGGTGCCGAAGACCTACCTGCCGAACTACTGGGAATTCTACGAGGCGCGCCAGTTCAGCAGTGCCGACTGTGCGGCCGTCGACACGGTGTCGCTGCTGGGCGCCGAAGTGCCGTTCGGGGCGAACCTGCTGTTCGACATCGAGAACATCCCGTTCTTCCGCTTCCATGCCGAAATCTGCGAGGACGTCTGGGTGCCGATTCCGCCGTCGTCGTTCGCGGCGCTGGCCGGCGCCACGGTGCTGGTGAACCTGTCGGCGTCCAATATCGTGGTCGGGAAGTCGGGCTACCGCCATCAGCTGGTGTCGCAGCAATCGGCGCGTTGCCTGGCGGCCTACCTCTACACGTCGGCCGGCAAGGGAGAATCGACCACCGACCTGGCCTGGGACGGCCAGGCGCTGATTTACGAAAACGGCGAGCTGCTGGGCGAATCCGAGCGTTTCGCCGACACCTCGCACCTGCTGTTTGCCGATATCGACCTGGAGCGGCTGTCGCGCGAACGCATGCACCAGACGTCGTTCGGCCAGTCGGTGCGCCGGCACAAGGAAGAGGTCGAGAAGTTCGACGTGGTGGCTTTCCAGATGGAACTGCCGACGGTCCAGGCGCTGCCGCTGGAGCGCAAGGTCGAGCGGTTCCCGTATGTGCCGGCCGACCCGCGCCGCCGCGATGAACGCTGCATGGAGGTCTACAACATCCAGGTGCAGGCGCTGGTGCAGCGGCTGTCGTCAAGCCGGATCCAGAAGGTTGTGATAGGCGTGTCGGGCGGGCTCGATTCCACGCATGCGCTGCTGGTCTGCGCCAAGGCAATGGACCGCCTGGGCCTGCCGCGCGCCAATATCCTGGCCTATACGATGCCGGGCTTCGCCACCAGCGACCGCACGCTGAAGCAGGCGCGCGAACTGATGCAGGCGGTGGGCTGCACGGCGCGCGAGATCGACATCCGGCCAAGCTGCCTGGCCATGCTGAAGGATCTGGATCACCCCTATGCACGCGGCGAGCCGGTCTATGACGTCACGTTCGAGAACGTGCAGGCCGGGGAGCGTACCAATCACCTGTTCCGGCTGGCCAACCACAATGGCGCCATTGTGATCGGCACCGGCGATCTCAGCGAACTGGCGCTGGGCTGGTGCACCTATGGCGTGGGCGATCACATGTCGCACTACAACGTCAACGCCAGCGTGCCCAAGACGCTGATCAGCCACCTGGTGCGCTGGGTGGCCGAAACCAGCCAGATTGGCGAAGGCGGCGACGACGTGCTGCTGGCGGTGCTGGATACCGATATCAGCCCTGAACTGGTGCCGAGCGCCCCCGCCGCCAGCGGGCAGGACGAGGCGCCCGGGCAGAAGACCGAGCAGATCATCGGGCCGTACGAGCTGCAGGATTTCAACCTGTACTACACGCTGCGCTATGGATATGCGCCGTCCAAGGTCGCGTTCCTGGCGCTGCACGCCTGGGGCGACGTGGAGCGCGGCACGTGGCCGAACGGCCCGCATGTCGCCCGGAACAGCTATCAACTGCCGGAAATCAAGCGCATCCTCGGGATTTTCGTCGACAGGTTCTTCCGGACCAGCCAGTTCAAGCGATCGTGCATCCCGAACGCGCCCAAGGTGGGATCGGGTGGTTCCCTGTCGCCGCGCGGCGACTGGCGGGCGCCGAGCGACGGCGAGTCGGTCGTGTGGGTGCGCGATCTGGCCCGGATTCCGGACCAGGCGGGCTGATTGTCACGGCGTCTGGCACGCCGATTGCGGACAATGTGGGTCTTCCCGCAATCGGCGTGTGGTGTTTCGGGCTAGAATCTGACATCTTCCGACACCTTTAGAGACAGAGGCCAGCCATGAAGCAGATTACCGCCATCATCAAACCGTTCAAGCTTGACGAAGTGCGCGAAGCACTGGCCGACGTGGGCGTGACCGGTCTGACGGTGACCGAGGTAAAGGGGTTTGGCCGCCAGAAAGGTCATACCGAGCTGTACCGCGGCGCCGAGTATGTGGTCGACTTCCTGCCGAAGATCAAGATCGAAGTGGTGGTGGCTGAGAACCAGCTGGACACCGTGCTCGATGCCATCGTCAAGGCCGCCCACACGGGCAAGATCGGCGACGGCAAGATCTTCGTGACCGAAATCGAGCGCGTGATCCGCATTCGTACCGGCGAACAGGACGAAGCGGCGGTCTGAGCCCCACCATGTTCGAAGAAAAGCCGGCCTCTGGGCCGGTTTTTTTATGCCTGTGCGTGGCTAACTCGGCAGCTTCCACCCGAACTGGACCGACAGCAGCCGCATTCCCATCGTCACCAGCGCGCCGGACAGCAGCGCCACCTCCTGGTCGGCGCGCAGCCACGTCAGCCCCACGTAGACCCAGCAGCCTACGAACGAACAGGTGGCATAGGGCGAGCGGTCGCGCAGGATCATCGGCACTTCGTTGCAGAGCACGTCGCGCAGCACGCCGCCGAACACGGCGGAGATGATGCCCATCATGACGGCCACGGTCGGGGTCATCTGCGCCACCAGCGCCAGCGACGTGCCCGTGACCGAGAACAGTCCCAGGCCGACGGCATCCGCCACCAGCATCGCGCGGTCGGACGCCACGGTGCTGACCACCCGGAACACCATCGCCGCGCCAATCGACATCGCAAAGATCAGCAGCACGTAGTATTCGTGCTCGACCCAGTAGAACGGCCGCCGGTCCAGCAGCACGTCACGTACGGTGCCGCCGCCAAAGGCCGTGGCGAAGGCGACGATGAACGTGCCCACCGCGTCCAGCCTTTGCTTGCGGGCGTCCACCACGCCCGACACGGCAAACGCCAGTACCCCGGTGATCTCCATGACATGGAGGATCAGGGGCAGCCGCCCCATCAGCAGATCGAACGGCAGGTGAAGGTGCATAGGGGGGCGTCAGGGTTTGGGCTGGCGCAGCAGGACCATCAGGGCGCCCGCGCCGCCTTGCGACTCGCGGGCCTGGACGAATGCGATCACTTCTTCCTTCTGCACCAGCCAGCTGCGGACCTTGCCCTTGAGCACGGGCAGCTTGTCCGGCGAGCCGATGCCCTTGCCGTGGATCACCCGCACGCAACGCACGCCGTTGCGCACCGAGCGGCGCAGGAAATTGGCCAGCGCCTCGCGGGCTTCGTCGCTGCGCAGGCCGTGCAGGTCCACCTTGTCCTGCGGCACCCACTCGCCACGGCGCAGCTTCTTGATCACATCCTCGCCGATGCCGGGCCGGCGGAACGACATGGTCTCGTCGATATCGAGCAGGTTCTCGACGTCGAATTCGTCCGACAGCGATGCTTCGAGCACGGCCTTGTCGTTGAGCTGGGTCTGTACCGGAATGGGGGCGGGTGCCTTGGCGGCGTGCTGCACGCGGTTGCGGTCGCGCAGGGAACTGACCGAGCCGATACTGGACCGGAAGACATTGGCTTCTTCCTCGGCCCGCTTCGCAGCAGCCTCGGCCGCCTTGCGTTCGGCCTCGCGGCGCTCGGCATCGGCCTTGAGGCCGTCACGCACCGCGGCCAGATCGTGCAGGCCGAATCGCTTGGGAGGGGTTTTGGCGCCTTGCGACATAGCAGAAATCTCTGAAAGCTCGGCACCGATTATAAGGAAAACGGGGACGGCCGCTGCAAGGCGGGCGTCCCCGTGGGCTTTGCGCCAGGGCCGGCCAGCGGCCGACCGGCGGGAAGTTACTTCAGCGCTTCCACATAACGCTGGGCGTCCAGCGCGGCCATGCAGCCCGTGCCGGCGCTGGTGATGGCCTGGCGGTAGACGTGGTCCTGCACGTCACCGGCGGCGAACACGCCCGGGATGCTGGTGGCCGTGGCATCGCCCGACAGGCCGCTCTTGGTCACGATGTAGCCGTTCTTCATTTCCAGCTGGCCCACGAACAGGTCGGTGTTCGGCTTGTGGCCGATGGCCACGAACAGGCCCGAAAGCTTCAGATCCTCGGTCTTCGTCGTGTCCTTGGTGCTGCGGATACGCAGGCCGGTCACGCCGGACTGGTCGCCCAGCACTTCGTCCAGCGTATGGTCGTAGCGCAGTTCCACGCGGCCTTCCTTGACGCGCTGGAGCAGGCGGTCCACCAGAATCGGCTCGGCGCGGAACTTGTCGCGGCGGTGGATCACGGTAACCTTGCTGGCGATATGCGACAGGTAGAGCGCCTCTTCCACGGCCGTATTGCCGCCGCCGATCACTGCCACTTCCTGGTTCTTGTAGAAGAAACCGTCGCAGGTGGCGCAGGCGGACACGCCGCGGCCCATGAAGCTTTCTTCCGACGGCAGGCCGAGGTACTGTGCCGAGGCGCCGGTGCCGATGATCAGCGCGTCGCAGGTGTACTCGCCAGCGTCGCCGATGAGCCGGATCGGCTTTTCGGTCAGGTTGGCCGTATGAATGTGATCGAAAATGATTTCGGTGTTGAAACGCTCGGCATGCGCCAGGAACCGCTGCATCAAGTCCGGGCCCTGGACGCCGTTAGCGTCAGCGGGCCAGTTTTCCACGTCGGTCGTGGTCATCAGCTGGCCGCCCTGGGCCAGGCCGGTGATCAGCACCGGGTTCAGATTGGCGCGGGCCGCGTAGACGGCGGCGGTATAGCCGGCCGGGCCGGACCCGAGAATCAGCACTTTTGCGTGTTTTGCGGACATGATGCGTTCCTGTAGACAGCAAGTGAGCCGGTGCGGCATTCGCCCCGGTGTCACCCGAAACCGCCATTATATGTGGCGCGGCGTTTGCCGACTGTTGCAAATTCCAATGAAGGCGATAGGTGCAGGCGAGGTTAAAATGGCCGCCATCGTCCACTTCGCACGATCGAACAGACCCTGACGCATGGCTCGCGCAACCACGACTACCCGGACCGACCCGTCGGCACTTCCATCGCGCATCGGCAAGCTGCTTGGCGAGGTGCGCTGGTTCCTGCTGCTTGCCGTGACGCTCGGCTTCCTGTGCGTGCTGGCCAGCTACAGCAAGGCCGATCCAGGCTGGTCGCATGCCAGCCAGGTGTCCGATATCCGCAACCTTGGCGGCCGCGTGGGCGCCTGGGTGGCCGACATCCTCTTCTTCATCTTCGGCTTTTCGGCCTACTGGTGGAGTGTGCTGCTGATCCGCCGCTGCTGGCGCGGCTGGCGCGTGCTGACCGCCGAACTGCCCGAGCGCGTGCCCGATCCCCAACACAGCACCGCCATCAGCTGGATCGGCTTTGCGCTGACGCTGGTGTCCAGCATGGGCTTGGAAGCCATCCGCATGTACCCGCTGCGCGCGGCCCTGCCGCGCGCGCCTGGCGGGGTACTGGGCGACCTGCTCGGCGGCTGGCTGCAGCTGGCGCTGGGGTTCTCGGGCGCCACGCTGTTGCTGCTGCTGATGTTTGCCATCGGCCTGTCGTTGTTCTTCCATTTCTCGTGGCTGTCGGTGGCCGAGCACGTGGGCGGCTTTGTCGAGACGATGTTCATGGGCTTCAAGGCCCGCCGCGAGAAGAAGCAGGACCGCATCATCGGCGCGGCCGCCAAGGTGGAACGCACCGAAACCGTTGAAGTGCAGCGCGTGAAGCAGGAAGAAGCTGCGCCAGTGCAGATCGTTCGCCCGCAGGCCGTGCCCAAGCACGAGCGCGTGGAGCGCGAAAAACAGCAGCCGCTGTTTGCCGATATCCAGGATACGGACCTGCCGCCGCTGTCGCTGCTGGACGCCGTGCCGGCCCACCAGGAAACGGTGAGCGCCGAGACGCTGGAATACACGTCGCGCCTGATCGAGAAGAAGCTCAAGGACTTTGGCGTCGAGGTCAAGGTCGTGGCCGCCTATCCGGGCCCGGTGATCACGCGCTACGAGATCGAACCGGCCACGGGCGTGAAGGGCAGCCAGGTGGTGAACCTGGCGCGCGACCTGGCGCGCAGCCTGTCGCTGGTGTCGATCCGCGTGGTCGAGACGATCCCGGGCAAGAACTACATGGGCCTGGAACTGCCGAATCCGAAGCGCCAGACCGTGCGGCTGGCGGAGATTCTGGGCTCGCAGGTCTACAACGAGAGCGTGTCGAACCTGACCATGGCGCTGGGCAAGGACATTGCCGGCAAGCCCATGGTGGCAGACCTGGCCAAGATGCCGCACTGCATGGTGGCCGGTACCACGGGCTCGGGCAAGTCGGTGGGCATCAACGCGATGATCCTGTCGTTGCTCTACAAGGCTCGCGCCGACCAGGTGCGCCTGATCCTGATCGACCCGAAGATGCTCGAAATGAGCGTCTACGAGGGTATTCCGCACCTGCTGTGCCCGGTGGTGACCGACATGCGCCAGGCCGGCAACGCGCTGAACTGGGCGGTGGGCGAGATGGAGCGCCGCTACAAGCTCATGAGCAAGCTGGGCGTGCGCAACCTGGCCGGCTACAACAAGAAGATCGACGAGGCCGCGGCAAAGGAAGAGAAGATTCCGAACCCGTTCAGCCTGACGCCGGACGCCCCTGAGCCGCTGGACAAGCTGCCGACGATCGTCATCGTGATCGACGAACTGGCCGACCTGATGATGGTGGTGGGCAAGAAGGTCGAGGAGCTGATCGCCCGCATCGCGCAGAAGGCCCGTGCCGCCGGCCTGCACCTGGTGCTCGCGACGCAGCGGCCGTCGGTGGACGTGATTACCGGCCTGATCAAGGCTAACGTGCCGACGCGTATCGCGTTCCAGGTCAGCAGCAAGATCGATTCGCGCACGATCCTGGACCAGCAGGGTGCCGAGGCGCTGCTGGGCATGGGCGACATGCTCTACCTGGCGCCGGGTACCGGCATGCCGGTGCGGGTGCACGGCGCGTTCGTGTCCGACGATGAAGTCCACCGCGTGGTGGAGAAGCTCAAGGAAGGCGGCGAGGCCAACTATATCGAGGGCATCCTCGAAGGCGGGCTGGTCGATGGCGAAGGCGCCGGCGACAGCCTGGGCGGTGGCGCCGGCATCGGCGGTTCGGGCGGGGGCGAGGCCGATCCGCTCTACGACCAGGCCGTGGAAGTGGTGATCAAGAACCGCCGGGCATCGATTTCGCTGGTGCAGCGGCATCTGCGCATCGGCTACAACCGCGCCGCACGGCTGCTGGAAGACATGGAAAAGGCCGGTCTGGTCTCGGCCATGTCGGGCAACGGCAACCGCGACATCCTGGTGCCGGCCGGCAGCAGCGCCACGGCCGAAGACTGACGCCCGAGCATTCCGCACAGGCTGAAGTGACGGGTAATATACCGTTACGCCCGTCACAGCCTGTCGCGGAATTGCCGATCCGCGGCGTGTTCTAATCGGACATCAGCCAAATCGTAAGGGAAGGATCCATGCGACATCGCATTCTTGCGCCGCTTTGCGCGTCGTTGGCGTTGCTGGCCGCCGTGCCTGCCGCGCACGCTGCCGCCACCGACCAGCTTCAGACCTTTGTGACCAGTGTGAAGAGCGCGCGTGGCGAATTCACGCAGAAGCAGATCAAGGGGCAGGGGGGCGATGCCAAGGTGGCCGGCACGTCGAGCGGCACCTTCGCGTTCTCGCGTCCCGGCAAGTTTACGTGGCGCTATATCAAGCCCTATGACCAGCTGCTGCAGGCCGATGGCCAGACGCTCTATATCTACGACAAGGACCTGAACCAGGTCACCGAGCGCAAGCTGGACAACGCGCTGGGCTCCAGCCCGGCAGCCATCCTGTTCGGCAGCAACGACCTGTCGAAGAACTTCGACGTGAAGAACGGCGCCACGCGCGATGGCGTGGAATGGCTGGAACTGACGCCGAAGTCGAAGGACACGCAGTTCGAGCGCATCGGCATCGGCTTCAAGAGCGGCAACCTCGAAGCGATGGAACTGCGCGACGCGTTCGGCAATACCACGTTGCTGACGTTCACGGCCATCCAGAAGAATCCGTCGCTGCCGGCGGACACCTTCCGCTTCACGGTACCCAAGGGCGCCGACGTGATGAAGCAGTAAGGCGCGAGCCCCAGAAGCCAGACAGCGCGAAACAGAGCCAGAACGACGCCAGAGGACAGCCATGAAAGACGCCCCCGCCTCCCCCCGACTGCCGAGCCTGCGCCCGGTATCCCGCCTGGCCGCCCCTGGTGGCGCGCTGGCCGCTGCGCTGGTCCTGTCCGCCTGCGCGCACAGCCAGGCCAGCAAGTTCGACGTCGATGCGTTTCTGCGCGGCTCGGACACTGCGCTGCCCGAAGTGCTGGGCAATACCGACTTTCTGAAGGCCACGCGCATCGCGCAGAGCGAGTGTGCCTCGCTGCTGCAGTCTCCGCACAACGGTGTGCTGGAAGACCTGCCCGCCAGCAACACGGCGCGCGGCCCGGCGTGGGTGCTGCACCCCGCAGGCTCCCCGGAGAAGGTCTGGCTGATCGTTGGGCAGGCCAATGGCGAGCGCAGCTGCCACGGGCCGCTGCCCGCGGATGCGATGAAGACCCTGACCGACCGGGCCAGGGGCTGACTGCTCCTCTCGCCGCGGCGTCGTCACGACACAGCGCGCGAGGCTGGCGCCCTACGCCGCCAATGACTCGCGGGCGTAACGCTGGCGCGGCTTCGGCAGCGCCTGCAATTGTTCGCGCCGGATGCGGATCGCCTCTTCATTGCCTCGCTTGATGGCGGCGCGCAGCTTGAGCACTGCTTTCTTGTATTGCTTCTTCTTGCGCATGCGGGTGGTGATGGCCATGGCAGTGGTGTCCTCGTGATCCTGTCAGGCCGGTGCGGGCGCGCCGGCTGCCAGCCATGGTACGGCGACCCCATCCCGGCGCGCCCCATTTCAAAAGAATTCAGATCGGACCACGAGCGCGCTCATTGCTGCGCCGCGCAATGACTCCCGCCTGGCGTGCCCCTCAGAGCAGAAAGCGCCGGTTGTCGTTTTCGTCGTAACGCGGTTCCACCTTGCGGAACTTGAGCCTGGTGCTGCTCTTGAGCTTGCGGCCGGCCAGCTTGCGTTGCAACTGGCGGTGGACGGCGCGGATATGACCGACCGAATCCTGAGCGTATGGCTTGCCATCGGTGGCGCCGGCCAGCCCGCCGCCGGCGGCCAGCGCCTCGTTGTGAGCGGCCGCGGAGCGCGCGATCAGCACATCCAGATACTGGCGGGCGCGCACGGCCGCGTGCAGCATGCCGTCGGCGGGATTCTGCTTGGCGCGCACGGCGTCCTGCGGCAGCTTGACATTGGCCGCGATGCGGCGCAGCGAGGCGCGCACTTCGGCGCCGTCCATGTCGGCTTCCTGAACAATCCAGACCGCGTCGTGGCGGATCCAGCCTTCCACGTCGATCATGCGGCGCAGCAGCGCCGCCTGCAGCAGGCGGCCGCCGTAGCGCCGGGAGCGGCGGATGGCGGCAAGGCCGATGCGGCGCACGTGCGCGTTTTCATGCTCGAACAGGTCGGTGATGACCTGATCTGCCTCTTCCTGCGATTCGATCAGTTCGGCAAACTGCCCGGCCAGCGAGATTTCTTCCACGCCGTTGAGCTTGTTCTTGCTCGCCAGCCGGTTCAGCTTGAACATCAGCATGCGGTATCGCAGCATACAAATCCCCGAATTTCGCAAACAGTGAGTGGTTCTGAAGTGAGCCGCCGGTCGTTGTGCCGGCGTCGACCTTCCCGCGTGCGTGAAACGCGGGCCATTGGACGTTATCGGCAGATCCGGAGCAGACTTTAGGGGCGGGCGCAAAATTATCGGGCCGGCCCCGATCGTCTACACTGTGGCGTTCCGTGCCGCCTGTGGCGGCGCTACCACACGACAAAGGCTACCGTACCGTGGCGGATTCGCTGTTCTCCGACCCTCCTGAACGTTCCCGACAGCCGCTGGCCGAGCGCCTGCGCCCGCGCAATATCGACGAGGTCATCGGCCAGCAGCACCTGCTGGGCGCCGGCCGCCCGCTGCGCGTGGCCTTTGCCTCTGGCGAACCGCATTCGATGATCCTGTGGGGCCCGCCCGGGGTGGGCAAGACCACGCTGGCGCGGCTGATGGCCAATGCGTTCGACGCGGAATTCATCGCGCTGTCGGCGGTGCTGTCAGGGGTCAAGGACATCCGCGAGGCGGTGGAGCGTGCCGAACAGTACCGCGCCCATGGCCGCCGCACGCTGGTGTTCGTGGACGAAGTGCACCGCTTCAACAAAGCAGTCAAGCGGTATATAAATCAATCACTTAGGAAGGCTGTTGTGCAAATTTTTGGGCTTCCCCATTGTTCAGAGGTGGGAAGCCATGTCTGATCTGTTCGCACAAGAACCCGTTGCACCACTGGCTGAAGCTCTCCGTCCCAAGACCTTGGACGAGGTCATTGGGCAGTCCCATCTGCTGGGTGAAGGCAAGCCGTTGAGGCTGGCCTTTCAGTCAGGCAAACCTCACTCCATGATTTTTTGGGGGCCGCCGGGGGTCGGTAAAACCACCTTGGCACGGCTTACTGCCAGTGCTTTCAAGTGTGAGTTCATCGCCTTGTCGGCGGTCTTGTCTGGTGTCAAGGACATCAGGGAAGCAATGGACCAGGCGAGGCAGTATCTTGCACAGGGCAAGAACACCATCCTGTTTGTAGACGAAATTCACAGGTTTAATAAGTCTCAACAAGATGCCTTGCTGCCTCATGTGGAATCGGGGCTCTTTACCTTCATTGGTGCCACCACTGAGAACCCTTCTTTTGAGGTGAACTCGGCCTTGTTGTCACGTGCTCAGGTCTATGTCCTGAAGTCGCTGACAGATGAGGAACTGAAGCAGCTTCTGGTTAGAGCCAAGGAAGGAAATGCCCTCGGTGACTTGGAGTTTGAAGAGAAGGCTGTTGATACCATCGTTGGGTATGCGGACGGCGACGCCAGAAGGTTCTTGAACCTGCTGGAGCAGTGCAAAACTGCTGCCGGTGCTGCTAGTGTCACGAAGATTGATACCGACTTCATCCAGAATGCCTTGACCCTCAACACTCGGCGTTTTGATAAAGGTGGGGACAACTTCTATGACCAGATTTCTGCCTTGCATAAATCGGTCCGCGGTTCCCATCCTGATGCTGCTCTATATTGGCTTACAAGAATGTTGGACGGTGGTGCCGATCCTCGGTATCTGGCAAGGCGCATTGTTCGTATGGCTTGGGAAGATATTGGCCTTGCTGATCCAAGAGCCATGCAGATAGCCAATGATGCAGCTTTGACCTATGAACGTCTTGGAAGCCCCGAAGGGGAGTTGGCCCTTGGTCAAGCGGTCATCTATCTAGCGGTAGCTGCCAAGAGCAATGCTGGATACATGGCCTACAACGAAGCCAGAGCATTTGTGAAGCAGGATAAAAGCCGCGAGGTTCCTGTCCATCTTCGCAATGCTCCAACAAAGCTCATGAAAGAACTGGGCTATGGGCATGAATACCGATATGCTCATGACGAACCTAATGCCTATGCTGCTGGTGAAACCTACCTTCCTGACGGCATAGAAGAACCTGGTTGGTACCAACCAGTGCCAAGAGGGTTGGAAATCAAGATTGGTGAAAAGCTAGCCCTGCTGCGGAAGTGGGATGAAGAAGCTGGCGATAAATAAGACTTTAGTAAAGAAAAAATCCATGAACAGCCTCCATAAATTGCTTGAGGAACTTCGGGCGGGATCAAGGTCGGAGAGGGAGAAGGGAACATACTTTGAGAATCTTGTGAAGATTTATCTTCGCAACGAACCGAAGTATCAGGATCTCTACTCGGACGTTTGGTTGTGGGAAGCATGGCGTGCAAAGTGGGTCGAGGAAGGTCATCAAGATCCAGGGGTAGATACAGGCATTGACTTGGTAGCCAAGACTGCTCTTGGCGACTACCACGCTATTCAGGCCAAGTTTTGGGACTCGGAGCGCACCCTGTATAAGAAGGATGTGGACTCCTTCTTCACGGCTTCTGGAAAGAAGCCGTTTACACATCGGGTCATTGTCTTTTCAACAGACAAGTTGAGTGACAACCTCAAGGACGCACTCGTTGATCAAACGCCTCCCGTTGCCACGGTTAATCTCAGTGACCTTGAGGCTAGTCTGGTTGATTGGAGCCAAACTCTCAAGAAGCCTGAGTCAAAGCCAGTTCTGCGAAAGGCAAAAGAACTCCGCACTTATCAGAAGACTGCAATTAACAATGTAGTGTCTGGGCTGGCCGATGCAGACCGTGGCAAGCTCATCATGGCTTGCGGCACTGGGAAGACCTTCACTTCACTCCGTCTGGCTGAAACGATGTCTGGTGTGAATGGTAAGCGGGGGAGAATTCTCTTCCTCGTACCTTCACTCAACTTGCTTTCTCAGACCTTGACTGAATGGACTCAGGAATCTGCTCTTCCTCTCCATTGCTATGCTGTCTGCTCAGATAGTGAAGTAGGGAAGAAGCGAAACACCAAGGAAGATGATTTTGAACTGCTTGCACATGAGTTGCAGTATCCAGCTACGACTAATGCGAAGCAACTAGCCAAAGCTTTTAAGGCTCGTGAAGACGATGAGCACATGAGTGTCATCTTCTCCACCTATCACTCCATTGAGACAATTTCTGAATCGCAGAAGCTCTATGGTCTTCCAGAATTTGACCTGATCGTTTGCGATGAGGCACACCGCACCACTGGTGCAACCTACGAAGGTGAAGAAGATTCCAACTTCGTGAAAATTCACGATGCTGACTTTATCAACGGGAAGAAGCGGGTCTATATGACTGCTACCCCGAAAGTCTATGGTGTCCAGGCTAAGGCGAAGGCCGAGAACGAAAGCATAGAACTCTACTCAATGGATCGCCCTGAGTTCTATGGTGAGACGTTGCACACCATCACTTTCTCAGAGGCAGTCCATAACCTTCAAGTCCTTTGCGATTACAAGGTTATCGTTCTGACGGTCAGTGAGGACCATATCAGCAAGAGCCTTCAAAAGCTTCTTGCAGACCAGGACAATAGCCTACGAGTTGATGATGCAGCAAAGATTGTGGGCTGCTGGCGGGCCTTGTCCAAGATGGACTCCCGTGACGACTTGACCTTTGATCCTGAGCCCATGCGTAGGGCTGTGGCTTTCGCTCAAGTGATTGAACTGAATCAAGGTGCGAGAACACATAAGGTAAGCTCCAAACATATCGCTGACATGTTCCAGCGAGTAGTGGATGCATACCGTCAGGATTTGATTGACGAAAACCCTGAGAATCCCGAAGCAATCAGCGAACTGGTGTGTGAGGCCCGCCATGTTGATGGGGGAATGGGCGCCGCTGAAAAGAACGTAAGACTTCAGTGGCTCAAGGACGAAACTCCACCGGACACGTGCCGCATCCTCTCAAATGTCCGTTGCCTTTCTGAAGGGGTAGACGTTCCTGCTTTGGATGCGGTGCTCTTCTTGACCCCGCGAAATTCCCAAGTGGATGTGGTCCAGTCGGTTGGGCGAGTCATGCGCAAGAGTCCAAACAAGAAACTGGGTTATGTGATTTTGCCTGTGGTGATCCCCGCCAATGTCACTCCAGAAGAAGCACTGAACGACAACAAGACCTATAAGGTCGTGTGGGAGGTCTTGCAGGCTCTCCGTTCTCACGATGATCGCTTTGACGCGATGATCAATAAGCTTGAGCTTACGGGCCAAGACAGGAGCAAGATGGAAGTGATCGCTATCACTAATAGCGTCGCTCCAAAAGCCAAAGCCAAGAAGGATGGCAAGACTTCTGGCAAGAAGACAGGCAATCTCGGTAAGTCCAACGGTAAGAAGTCATCTGGCACCAGTGAGGGTGAGCAACTGAACCTCGCTATGGAATTTAGCGAGATTGAAAGAGCTATTCTTGCCAAGGTAGTTAAGAAGGTCGGCAATCGTCTCTACTGGGACGACTGGGCGAAGGATATCGCCCGAATCGCACAGACCCACATTAGCCGAATCACTGCGATTCTTGGAACGGCCAGTAATACATCCGAGATCAAGGCATTTGACAAGTTCTTGAAGGAACTGCGTGCTGATCTTAATGATGGCATCAATCGGGCCGAAGCAATTGAAATGCTGGCGCAGCACATCATCACCAAGCCAGTTTTTGATGCGCTCTTTGAGGGTTATAGCTTCACAAGCAACAACCCTGTGTCAAAGGCCATGCAAGGTGTCCTGGATGTATTGAACGAACACAACTTGGACAAAGAGTCCGAGACGCTGACGAAGTTCTACGAAAGTGTCCGAATGAGGGCTTCGGGAATCACCGAGGTCAAAGCCAAGCAAAAAATCATCGTAGATCTCTACGATAAATTCTTCAGGAACGCGTTTCCGAAGTTGGTGGAACGCCTTGGCATCGTTTATACGCCCGTTGAGGTGGTTGACTTCATTATCAAGAGCATTAATGAGGTTCTCCATCACCAGTTCGGTCAAACTCTAGGTGACAAGAACGTTCATATCATTGATCCCTTCACTGGGACCGGGACTTTCATCGCTCGCCTGCTCCAAAGCGGTTTGATCACCAAGGAGCAGTTGGCCTACAAGTATCAGCATGAAATCCACGCCAATGAAATCGTGCTGTTGGCCTACTACATTGCCGCGATCAACATTGAGCAAATCTATCATGATCTGATGGGCGGGGACTACGTGCCTTTCGGCGGCATCTGTCTCACCGATACTTTTGCCCTCTACGAGAAGGAAGACTTGGCTACGCCTGTGCTGACTGATAACAGTTCGCGGCGTCGCAAACAAAAGAAGCTGGATATCCGAGTCATCTTTGGCAATCCTCCCTATTCGGAAGGGCAGGCCAGTGCGAACGATGATGGGCCTACTAGCAGCTATCCGCACTCCAATAGCCGTATCAAGGCTACGTATGCCGAACTGTCGGAACGTCCCAACGTGCGCAATCTGTACAACAGCTATGTGCGTGCATTTCGCTGGGCTTCGGACCGTATTGGTGACAGCGGGGTGATCGGCTTCGTCTCGGCGTCAGGGTTCATTGAAAAATCAGCGATGGACGGAATGAGGAAGTCGCTGATGAATGAATTTGCCTCAATTCATGTGTTGAATTTGCGGGGTGACATTCGCAAGAACATGCTCAGTAAAGGTCGTGCAAGAGAAGGCCAGAACATCTTCGATTCCGGGAGCATGACTGGTATCTCTATCACGATTCTAGTAAAGGACCCGAAAGCGAAGGGCCAGGCAGAGGTTTTCTACCATGACATTGGTGATGACCTAACCACTCGTCAAAAGCTGGACCGCATTTCCGATCTGGGAAGTGTTTTTAGTATCCGTGAGCACAAGCCCGGCTGGACGAAGATTACGCCGGATGAGCATGGGGATTGGATCAACCAGCGTGATAGCGGTCTTGCCGAGAACATTCTCATGGGGGACAAAAGGGGCGACAGTCCGAAGCTCTTTGATTTGTTCAGCCAAGGTGTGACCACGGCAAGGGATTCGTGGTGCTACTCGTCTTCCAAGACATCGCTTGCGACCAACGTGAGCAGGATGATTTCTACATACAACGCCGAAGTGAAAAGATTCGCTAAGGCGTTTGGGAGCAAGGGAAAGAAGGAGCGTGAAGATGCTCTTGACGGCTTTATTGACAAAGATGCGACCAAAATTAGCTGGACTAGGGCTCTCAAGAAGGATGTCTTGAAGGACAAGGTTCAGGATTTTGACGAAAAGAGCATTGTTCCTGCCTTGTATCGCCCATTCACTAAGCAATGGCTCTACTTCAACCGTAGATTGAACGAGTACGTCTACAAGATGCCAGTCCTCTTCCCAGATGCGAAGAGTGAAAATCAGGTCATTTGCATAAGTGGTGTGGGAGCAAGAAGCGGATTTTCCACACTGATTGCAGACAGGGTTCCAGACTTCCACATGCTGGACACTGGACAGTGTTTCCCGCTCTATGTGTACGGGGAAGACTCTGATGAAGAGGAATCAGCCGGAAACCAAGGTGCGTTGTTTGCGAGCGGCAAAGCAGCGCCGAAGAAGCGATACGCACTGAATGATGAGGGATTGGCACATTTCCAAGAAGCCTATCCCAGCCACAAGGTAACGAAGGAAGATGTTTTCTACTACGTGTATGGACTGCTTCATTCGCCGTCCTATCGCATGCTATACGAGGACAATCTTTCAAAGGAACTGCCCCGTATTCCAAGGGTGAAGACGTTTGACGACTTTCAGCGGTTCAGCAAGGCAGGAAGAACGCTTGCCGATCTGCATTTGAACTATGAAACTGCGAAGCCGTACCCGCTGACTTTGGAGGGCGTGAAGAGCCTTGCTGGACTTACGGCTGCGGACTTGCATGTCCCCTCAAAAATGAAATATGGGAAGGGGGCAAATGGCGAGAGGCACGATAAGACGAAGATCATCTACAACAGCCGAATCACGCTGTCCGGTGTCCCGGTAGAAGCCTATGAGTATGTTGTCAATGGCAGGCCAGCTATTGAATGGGTGATGGAGAAACAGGCCGTATCTGAGCACAAGGATAGCCAAATCACAAACGATCCAAGTTCTTGGGCGATTGAGACAATGGGTGATCCTGCCTATTCACTCAAGCTCTTGCAGCGAGTGGTCACGGTAAGTATTGAAACGATGAAGATCGTCAAGGACTTGCCGTCTTTATACGAGGATGAAGATTCATTAGTTAACGGCCCCGCATACGAGGTTTCAAGATCGCTGAAGCCTCTGTCGATCCCGGAGGCTAAAATTTTCTATGAAAAACTGCCGAAGTGGGTGTCATCCCAGAAGGTCACGAATCCTTCAACCCTCAGCATTGCGATAAAGGTTGGATCAGACGATAAATCCATAGAAGAGTTCGCCAAGGCTGCTCCTGCGGCTATTGTGCTAAATGAGGGTGCATACTTAAAGAAAATCAATGGCACAGCAGCCTATTCTGCTATTGCAGTATTCCCAAGTGGCGCCAGTCGCACGATAGGTGAAGTGAGAGACGGGAAGATAGAACTCTTTGGCTATTGGGCCATGTTTGATCCAGATGAGGACATGGCTGAAGAGAGCTTGGGAGAACAACTTACTCTCCAACTGAACTTCGTGGTTGTGGAGGTCAAAAATGGCGTCCACTAGTTTGGGGCATAACCCTGAAGAGGCAGGTGCTCGGCTGTTGCGATTCGTCTGTAAGCCGATTACGAATCCACCATCACCGGCTGTCTTTGAGAACGCCCAAGCTGCTCATTTCGATGCTGACCACGTAGCGATCTTCATTCATGGATTCACGGCGAATTCTGCATACCTCGGCACCATGATGCAGGAGTTCTCGGACAACGGCATAGTGCCTCTGGCGTTCAACTACCCGTCCTATGACGGCATTGATAACGCTGCCGCTGAACTTGCTGACGCCTTGAAGGCTTTGGACAACCTAGCCGGTGGTGCCATTTCGGCGTCTCGGAAGGTTGTCTTGATATGCCACAGTATGGGTGGCTTGGTTGCTCGCGCCTTCATCAGCTTCAACGAAGGTAATCGGTTCGTCAAAAAAGTCGTGACTCTCGGCACGCCCCATGATGCGACGCTGACCAATAGCAATCTTGTGCGGTGCTTCGTGACATGGGGCGAGTACTACACTGGCTTGACCAATGGCGGTTACTCGTCTTCTTGTAGGTCCGCTCTTCAGCTAACGATGCAAGACGGTGAAACACCGTTTCTCCAGCAACTTCTTGAGGCCGATCCGGTCACGCCTGACGTTCAGTTCTTGAGCATATCAGGCGGCAAGAACATGCTGAAGTTCGGTGAGAATTTCATTCGCAATAAGCTGATCAATGCCTTCCTTCAGTGGAAGCTTGGGCCGGGCATCAATGACGGATTGGTGAGCGAGAGCAGTAGCGACTTTTCCAACGCGAAATTCCGCTCGTGCTCCCCTAGCTGCATGCCACACATTGGTAGCGGTTCCTATGCTCGGTATGACAAAACAAATCACTCGTTCCTGATCGACACCCAGCCGTTGGCACTTGCGGCCATCAGCTTTGCGAAGGTGTGAGTATAAGAACAGATAATCATTGAACCGAGCGGCTGGGATCGCCCGAAGGCGAACTGGCCCTGGCCCAGGCATTGATCTATCTGGCCGTGGCGCCCAAGTCGAATGCCGGATACAACGCCTACAACGCGGCGCGGGCCTTTGTCTCGAAGGACAAGTCGCGCCCGGTGCCGGTGCATCTGCGCAACGCGCCGACCAAGCTGATGAAGGAACTGGGCTACGGCCACGCCTACCGCTACGCGCACGACGAGCCCGAAGCCTATGCGGCCGGCGAGCACTACCTGCCGGACGACCTGCGTCGCCAGGACTGGTACCAGCCCACGCCGCGCGGGCTGGAGGGCAAGATTGCCGACAAGCTGCGTCATCTGCGCGACCTTGACGCCGCCTGGCATCGGGACAACCGGGGCAAGCCGGAAGACGGCAACAAGGGCTGAGCGGCCCTTTACGGGCAGGATCCGGCGCCGAATGCCCGAAAAGCATAGGAAATCCGGCCAGATTCGGTGCTGTGCGGCCATGCCGGTGCAGTAAAATGTCGCGTTCGCCGGCATGTCGCCGGCACTGCACACCGATTGCAACATGCTCGACATCCAGCTTTTCCGCAAAGACATCGACGCCGTGGCCCAGCGCCTGGCCACGCGCGGCTTTCAACTCGACGTGGCCACGTTCCAGGCCCTGGAGGCCGAACGCAAGCAGCTGCAGACCCAGACCGAGGACCTGCAGGCACGCCGCAACACGCTGTCCAAGCAAATCGGCATGCTCAAGGGCAAGGGCGAGGACGCCTCGGCCCCGATGGCCGCAGTGGCCGGCATCGGGGACACGCTGAAGGCGTCGGCCGAGCGTCTGGCCCAGATCCAGAGCCAGCTCAACGACGCGATGATGTCGATCCCGAACCTGCCGCACGAGAGCGTGCCGGTGGGCAAGGACGAAACCCAGAACGTGGAAGTGCGCCGGGTCGGCACGCCGCGCACGTTCGATTTCGAGGTGAAGGACCACGTCGACGTTGGCGCCCGGCTGGGTCTTGACTTCGAGACGGCCTCGAAGGTGACCGGCTCGCGCTTCTCGTTCCTGCGCGGCGGCGTGGCGCGCATGCATCGCGCGCTGGTGCAGTTGATGGTGGATACCCACACGCTGGAGCACGGCTACACCGAGATGTACGTGCCGTACATCGTCAATGCCGCGTCGATGCGCGGCACGGGCCAGCTGCCGAAATTCGAGGACGACCTGTTCAAGGTGCCGCGCAAGGTGGGCGGCGAGGACGGCCAGGACACGATCGAGAACTTCTATCTGATCCCGACCGCCGAAGTGCCGCTGACCAACATCGTGCGCGATGCGATCGTCGCGGCCGAAAAGCTGCCGATGCGCTTCGTGGCCCATACCCCGTGCTTCCGCTCGGAAGCCGGTTCGTACGGCAAGGACACGCGCGGCATGATCCGCCAGCACCAGTTCGACAAGGTGGAGATGGTTCAGGTGGTGCCGGCGGACCAGTCGATGGATGCGCTGGAGCAGATGACCGGCCACGCCGAGGCGATCCTGAAGAAGCTTGAACTGCCGTTCCGCACCGTGGTGCTGTGTACCGGCGACATGGGCTTCGGCAGCACCAAGACCTATGACATCGAGGTGTGGATTCCGGCGCAGAACACCTACCGTGAGATCAGCTCGTGCTCCAGCATGGGCGATTTCCAGGCTCGTCGTATGCAGGCGCGTGCGCGGGCCGGCCAGGGCAAGCCGGAACTGGTGCATACGCTGAACGGTTCCGGCCTGGCCGTGGGCCGCACGCTGGTGGCCATTCTGGAGAACTACCAGAACGCCGACGGTTCGCTCACCGTGCCCAAGGCACTGCAGCCCTACATGGGCGGCATCGAGCGCCTGGAACCGGAAGCATAAAAATTTCTGCAAAAGGGGCTTGCGCAGCAGATAGCAATGTCCCTATAATCTTGGTTTCGCTGCTAACGCAACGACCAAGTTACCGGAGAGGTGGCAGAGTGGTCGAATGTACCTGACTCGAAATCAGGCGTACCGGCAACGGTACCGTGGGTTCGAATCCCACCCTCTCCGCCAAAACAAGAAGCTGCCGACTGATTCGACCACCGGCAGACAAAAACAGCGTAGTAAAACTCAAGCCGACGTACTGTGAAAACAGACGTCGGTTTTGTTTTTGTGCGTTCGAATCCGGCGTGTTACCTTGCGTGCAAACAACAAGAGGGATAACGACATGCGCGCGGTTCGGGGATTTTCCGTGATGGTCATCGCCATGCTGGCCGCCCTTGCCAGCGGCGGGGCGCTTGCCATGACCAAATGCCAGAAGGGCGTCAGCACGCTCTATACCGAGTCGGCGACCTGCCCGACCGGCTATGCCAACGTTACCAACTCGATGGGTGGCAATTTCTCCACGATTGGCAAGGATGATTCGGTGCTTCAGCAGGAGCAGTCGATCCTCGACAGCGGCGCGAAGGCACGGGCCGCAACCAAGGCCAGCGCCGCGCAGGCCGAACAGGCCGCTGCGCAACAGCAGCCAGCCTCGAGGGCGTTGATGTGCGGCGCGATTGCCGACCAGATGCGCGCGCTGGAGACCGACATGCAGCAGCGCCACACCCGGCAATCGATCGAGCAGGCCAGCGATCAGTACCAGCGGCTGCGCGAGCAGCAGTTGCGCGGCCAGTGCTGAGACTGGCACGACGAGCGGCAGGCTGCGCGGTCAGGCAATGCCGCGCGGCGGTTCTCCGGCCTGGCCCTGCTGTGCACCCAGCCGCGATACCAGCAACTGGTCGATCTTGTGATGGTCGATGTCGAGTACTTCGAAGCGGAAGCCCGCCACGCTGATCGACTCCGACTTCTTCGGAATCCGCTTCAGCGAATAGATGACCAGCCCGGCCGCGGTGTCGACATAGTCCTCGCCGGGCAGCGTATCGAGTTCCAGCGCCTTCTTCAGGTCCACCAGCGGCGTCAGGCCGTCCACCAGCCACGACGTGGCGTCGCGCCGCACGATCTGTTCGTCCTCGGCCGAGTAGAGGATGTCGCCCATCACCGCGCCGACGATGTCGTCCAGCGTGACGATACCCACCACCAGCCCGTATTCGTTCATCACCACGGCAAAGCTCTCGTGCATCTCGCGAAAGCGCGTCAGCGACTCGGACAGCGTCAGGGTGTCCGGGATCACCAGCACGTTCTTGTCATAGTGCTTGCCGATGTCGTCCAGCACCGACGCGTTCTCGTTGGCCAGCAGCAATTGCAGGATGTCCTTGGAATCCATGCAGCCAAGCACGTCGTCGATGGTCTTGCCGCAGACGGGGTACTGTGCGTGCGGCTGCTTGACCAGCTTGCGCCGCACGCTGTCGGCCGATTCGTCGAGCGTCAGGAACACCACGTCGTCGCGCGGGGTCATGATCGCGGTGATCGGTTTCGAGTCCAGTTCGAACACATTCTCGATCAGGTGCAGCTCGTGCTTGTGCAGCACGCCGGCCTCGGCCCCGGCATCGACCATGGCCGCGATGTCTTCGGTCGTGATCTGGTCCACCGGCTTGGTCGGGATGCCCAGCAGCTTCAGCATTGCGTCGGCGGCCGCATTGAACACCCACACCACGGGCTTGAACAGCCTCAGCATCGTCAGCATCGGACCAATCACGTTGACCGCGCAGGTCTCGGGGAAGGTCATGGCCACGCGCTTGGGAATCAGGTCGGCAAACTGGATGAACAGCAGCGTCACCACCAGGAATGATCCGATATTGGCCACGCGCTGTGCGATGTCGGGGCTGAGCCAGGGCAGCAGCGCGTCGAAGAGCAGGTCGGAGACGTGTTTCTCCCCCAGGATACCGGCCAGGATCGCCACGCTGTTCACGCCGATCTGCACGACGGTGAAGAAGTTGCCGGGCTCTTCCTTGAGCAGCATTACCTTGGTGGCGCGGCGGTCGCCGCGATCGGAGAGGACTTGGAGCTTGGTGCGCCGGGCCGCGGTCAGGGCGATCTCCGAGATCGAGAAGAACGCGCTCACCAGCACCAGCAGGACTAGGGTCAGGACGAACATAGGAAGGTCACGCGCCCGTCGGGGCGCATTGATGATGGTGTACGCCGTGGTGCGCTGTCAATTGTCTGCGTAATGTCCGTTCCGCGTTTGTTCGACGTCATGGCGCCTGCCGGACCGTCGCGTCGAACTGCGCGGCCGGGGCTTCCAGCCGGTGGTCCAGCGTTGCATCCAGGGCCTGGGCCGCCGCGGCGAACTGGGCGTGCATATCGTCCACCAGACTCGATGCACCCCGATGGCTGGCGCGCAGCATCTGGATCTCGAAACCCAGCTCGGGCTGGACATCGTGCAGCGCCACATTGGCCGGACTGGCACTCAGCGCCGTGTACTGATCCAGCAACGTGAGGCCGAGGCCGGCGTCTACCAGGGCCAGCGCCAGCGAGTAGGTTTGCACCTCCAGCGTCGAATGCGGTTCCAGCGCGTGGCGGGCCAATGTCTGGCGCACCAGCAGGCCCAGCGAACTGTCGTCGTCATAGCCGATGAACGGCCGCTCCAGCACCTTTCGGATGGGCACCACGCCGCGTTTGCCGCCGGCCGGCAGTGGCTGGGCCCGCGGAACGGCCAGCAGCATGCGGCCGGTGGCCACGGGCACGCTGGATATCGCCTCATGCCGGGGCGGCGAGAACGCGAAACCCACGTCGATCTGGTTGGCCAGCAGCGCCGCCACGATTTCATTGGTGTGGTGGGTCAGCACCTGCACCTGGGTATCGGGGTGCCGCGCGCAGAAGCGCCGCACGGCGGGCACCAGCAGCGGGTTGGCCAGACTGGGCGTGGCGGCCACGCGCAGGCGTCCCGCGCCCTTGTGGCGCAGGCTTTCCGATACACGGCGCACCCGTTCGATCTCGCCATATAGCCTTTCGACATCCCCATACAGGGCCTGGGCTTCCGGGGTGGGCTGCAGACGGCCGCGCTGCCGATCGAACAGCCGGAAGCCTAAAGAGGCCTCGGCATGCTGCAGGACGCGCGTCACCACGGGCTGGGAGACATGGAGCAGGCGCGCGGCCTCGCTGACGGTGCCGGTCAGCATGACGGCACGAAAAACCTCGATCTGACGCAGACGCATCGTTGTGGTGCCCGAAAAAGGCCGGTTTGGTGCGAAAAATGGTGCTTTGCACTACGGGTAGACCCGGGTGGCGCAATCCATAGCCTGGGGACATATTCTGGCACGTATTGGCATTGGGCAAGCCGTGCACAGTGTTCTACGCTCTGTCCCATCGTTTGAAATGGGAAGGCAAGGGCGAAGTCAGATGCGCGTAGCGATCGTGGGTGCCGGTGTGGTCGGCATGACTACCGCGTGGCGGTTGGCCAATGACGGTCATGAGGTGACGGTGGTCGAGCGCCACGACGGTCCCGGCGAGGAAACCAGCTTTGCCAACGGTGGCCAGCTCAGCTACAGCTATGTGGCGCCGCTGGCCGGGCCGGGCGTACTGTCGAAGGTGCCGGGCTGGCTGCTCGACCGCGATTCGCCGATGCGCTTCCGGCCGTCGATGGACCCCGACCAATGGCGCTGGCTGATGGCCTTCGTGCAGGCGTGCAATGCCACGACCAGCGAGGCCACCACGCGCAAGCTGTTGCGACTGGCCTTTTATTCGCGCGACCTGATGCAGGCCTTCGTGAACCGGCCCGAGGCGCGCGAGGAAGGTGGCGGATTCGATTTTGCGCGGCGCGGCAAGCTGGTGGTGCATCGCGACGCATCGGCGTACGCGTCGGCATGCCGCTTGCTGGACTATCAGGCCAGCCTGGGCTGCGAGCAGCAGGCGCTGGACCGCGACGCCACCGTGGCGCTGGAGCCGGCGCTGGGGGGCATCCGCCAGGACATCGCCGGGGCCATCTATACGCCGAGCGAGGAAGTGGGCGATTGCCACCTGTTCTGCGTGTCGCTGGCCCATCTGTTGCAAGGCAACCCGGCCGTGACGCTGAAGTTCGGCACGCGGGTGACCGAACTGGTGCGCAGCGGCGACCGGGTGACCGGGCTGCGCACCGACCATGGCGATATCGTCGCCGATGTGGTGATCGTGTCTGGCGGTATCGGCAGCGTGCCGCTGCTGAGGCCGACGGGCATCCGGCCGATGTTGTGGCCGCTGAAGGGGTACAGCATCACGGTGCCGATTGCCGATGGCGCGCGGGCCCCGCACATCAGCGTGACGGACTTCGCCAACAAGATCGTCTACGCGCGCATCGGCAATACGCTGCGTGTGGCGGGGATGGCCGATATCGTGCGCGGTGGGGCGGTCATCGACCGCGAGCGGGCCCAGACGCTGGTCACGCAGACGCGCTCGGTGTTCGGCAACGTGATGAACGGCGCCGACCTCGATGGGCTGCAGCCCTGGGCGGGTTTGCGCCCGGCCACGCCGACCGGGCTCCCGATGATCGGCGAGTCGCGGCTGCGCGGCCTGTGGCTGAACCTTGGCCATGGCGCGCTCGGCTTCACGCTGGCCATGGGTAGCGCGGGCCTGCTGGCCGACCGGCTGGCCGGTCGCACGCCGGCCATCGACGCGGAAGATTTCAGTGCAGCGTCGGCCTGAGGCCCTCGGGACAGGCTGTCGCAACACGGGTTGCGCTGGAAGTTGAGTAGTACGTTGGGTAGTGAGATTGCCTCAAGTTCGAAGTCTATTAAACCAAGCCCCTTGAAGGAGCGAACCATGAAGTCACTGTCTGTCCGTTCGACCCCCATCCACCGCCTGGTGGCTGCCGCCGTTCTGGTCGGTGCCGCCGCCGGCGCCCACGCCGCCGATGGCGACACGCTCAAGAAGATCAAGGACAGCGGTGTGATTTCGCTGGGCTATCGTGAATCGTCCATTCCGTTCTCGTATTCGGACGGCAGCCAGGTGATGGGCTATTCGCACGACTACCTGCTGGCCATCGTCGACAAGGTGAAGTCGACGCTGAACATGCCGAACCTGCAGGTCAAGATGACGCCGATTACGTCGCAGAACCGCATTCCGCTGGTGCAGAACGGCACGATCGACATCGAGTGCGGCAGCACCACCAACAACACCGAGCGTCAGAAGCAGGTGGCCTTCTCGAACAGCCTGTTCATCTACGGCATCCGCATGCTGACGAAGAAGGACTCGGGCGTGACCGACTTCCCGCAGCTCAAGGGCAAGAACGTGGTGACCACGGCCGGCACCACCGGCGAGCGCCTGCTGGTGAAGATGAATGGCGAAGGCATGAACATGAACCTGACCAGCGCCAAGGACCATGGCCAGGCCTTCCTGATCCTGGAATCGGGCCGCGCGGTGGCCTTCGTGATGGACGAACCGCTGCTGTATGGCGAACGCACCAAGGCCAAGAACGCCGCCGACTGGGTCGTGGCCGGTACGCCGCTGCAGACCGAGAACTATGCCTGCATGTTCCGCAAGGACGATCCGTCGTTCAAGAAGCTCGTGGACGGCGTGGTGACCGATATCCAGAAGAGCGGCCGTGCCGAAAAGCTCTATACCAAGTGGTTCCTGCAGCCGATCCCGCCGCGCAACATCAATATGAACTACGCGCTGTCGCCGGAGATGAAGCAGCTGTTCGCGGAGCCGAACGACAAGGCATTCCAGTAAGTCGCCAGCCAGCCGGTGGCCCGCCCCCCGCCTTCGGCATGAGGGACGGGCGGCCCGCTGTGCAGAATCGGTTATATAGCCATATCGAATCGTTATTTCGCCATCGATAGTATTTGCGGTACCTTGGAGCCCGTTATAGGCTCATAGAGCCGTCGGATTTCCCTCAAAAGGGGCACCGGCACGCAAACCGCATCCACTGGAGAAGATATGCGAACGATTCGATCGGGTTGGTTCAAATCCCTGCTGGCTACTGCCCTGGTAGCTGGCGCCACTGGCCTTGCCGCGACGGCTGCGCAAGCCGCCGACCTGCTGGACACGGTCAAACAGGCTGGCGTGCTCAAGGTCGGCCTGGAAGGAACCTATCCCCCGTTCGGATATCGCGGCGCCAACAATGAACTGGACGGCTTCGACGTCGAAGTCGCGCGCGCCGTGGCCGGCAAGCTCGGCGTCAAGCCCGAATTCGTGACGACCGAATGGAGCGCGATCATCGCGGGCCTGCAAGCCGGCAAGTTCGACATCATCGTCAACCAGGTCTCGGTCACACCTCAGCGCAAGCAGGTGCTGGATTTCTCGACACCGTACGTTTATTCGGCCGCCCAGCTGATCCAGCGCAAGGACGACAAGCGCGAGTTTGCATCGCTCGACGCGCTGAAGGGCCACAAGCTGGGCGTGAGCCTGGGCAGCAACTACAACGACCTGGCCAAGTCGGTGCCGGGCATCGACGTCAAGACCTATCCGGGCGCCCCCGAATACCTGCGCGATCTGGCCGCCCAGCGCGTGGACGCTGCGCTCAATGACCGCCTGATGGTCAACTACCTGATCAAGCAGGCCAACCTGCCGCTGCGCCCCGGTGCCGTGCTGCCGGGCGCCAACAGCGAAGTGGCCATCCCGTTCCGCAAGGACAACCCGAAGTTCGCCGCAGCCATCGACAAGGCGCTGGACGACCTCCGCAAGGACGGCACGCTGGCCAAGCTGTCGAACAAGTGGTTCGGCTCGGACGTGACCAAGCCGCTCAAGTAAATAGCAGCCGCAACCGCCGTAAGTCGTAGGCCCGCTTGCGGAGCTTCCGGCTCCGGATGCACTTCCCGTCAGCGTGATACGGGTGGATGAGGATGTTGCATTCCTCTGGCGCGATCACCGACGGCACGACCCGGATTGCCGAGCGAGCCTCGGCAATCCATGGTTCGCCAGAGTCGTGGCGGGTCCCGCCCGGCGGCACGGCGTGCCGCTGCGGTCCGAATCTTCCCCAAGCCGGCTGCACCGTCTCCGCTGACGTCGTCCGCGAGGTGCGACGTCGCTGCCGTGGCAGCTCCATACGGTGATCCTGGGCACATCATGTCGAGCATGTGCCCCGAACGGTTCGTTCTGCCGCCCGGCGCCGCGTTTCACGTATGATCGCGGCATTCCAGCCCCAGATTGACCGATCCAAGCCCAGCCATGTCCGCGCTCCAGCTCGTCATTGATTCGCTTCCCGTATTGCTGCAGGGCACGCTGCTCACGCTGAAGTTCGCCGTGTTGTCGATGGCTTTCGGCCTGGTAATCGGGATTTTGGTGGCGCTGATGGGGATTGGAAATCAGCGGATTCTCAAAGTGATGGCGCGCGTGTACGTCAGCATCATGCGCGGCACGCCGCTGCTGGTGCAGATCTTCGTCGTCTATTACGGCTTGCCGGGCATCGGCATTGCGCTGGAGCCCACGCCGGCCGGCGTGCTGACGCTGAGCCTCAACGTGGGCGCCTACCTGTCGGAGAGCATGCGCGGGGCCATCCTCGGCGTGCCGCGCGGGCAGTGGCTGGCGGCCTACAGCCTGGGCATGACCCCGGTGCAGACGCTGCGCCATGTGGTGGGGCCGCAGGCATTGCGGCTGGCCGTGCCGAGCCTGTCGAACAGCCTGATCAGCCTGATCAAGGATACGTCGCTCGTGTCGGTGATCACCGTGACGGAACTGCTGCGCACTTCGCAGGAAATCATCGCGGCCACCTACCAGCCTTTGCCGCTGTATCTGGCGGCCGCCGCGATCTACTGGATCCTCAGTACGGCCCTATCGGCGTTCCAGCACGTGCTCGAACGGCGCCTGTCGCTGCCGACGCGTCATTGATCCTGCATCGCCGGCGACTGCGCCGAGGGGGCCGGCGGCGGCTTGGGCGCCTCGACATTGAGCTGGCGCCCTGTTTCCAGCAGCGTCTTCAGGCCGGCCAGGATCAGCGGCCAGCCGTTGCGCCCGCCCTGCAGGATCTGTTCGTCCAGCGGTTCCTGATGCAGTTCACTGACCGTCAGCCGCACGGCCTCGTCGCCCAGCGCGTCGATCTGCCAGGTGACGACTACCTCGGGCAACAGGCGGAACGCTTCCAGCCATTCCACGCGCCACGTGACCGACAGCCGGTAGGGTGGCTCGGCGGCCAGTACAACGCCCTGCGAATCGACCTTGCCGTCGTCCATGCGCAGCACGAAGGGGCTGCCCACCTGCCAGTCGGATTCGACGCGGCGCCCGAAAAAGTACTTCACGCTTAGCACGGGATCGGTCAGGGCCTGCCACACCTGTTCCGCGGTCGCGGCGATATAGGTGACGACAACGGTTTGCGGTGTAGACATATGCGGTCTCCTCGTCGACGGACGGGGCGGCGGCCGTTGGCGTGGCGATGGGAGTCGGTACGGGATACTGTCGCACCGAATGACGGTGGACGGCAAGGGGTGGGGCAGGGGAGAAAACCCTCTCCCGGCGGGGGAGAGGGCAGCGGAGCGGGCTGGATTACTGCCCGGCGACGCGTTTGGCGATGTGGTCCAGCGCTTCCTCGACCTGGTCGATCAGGATCAGGCACAGGTCGCCCGGCTGCAGGCGCGCCAGCCCCGTGTCGATGGCCAGGAATTCGCCGCGGATTTCCTCGGTATGGCTGGTGCGTTGCGCCCCGACCAGACCTTCGCGCAGCAGCGCCAGCACTTCGCCGTCTTCACGGCCGCGCTGGCATTGGTCCTGATACAGCAGCACGTCGTCGAACACGCCGCCCAGGATCTGGGTTTGCTTGCGGATGTCCTCGTCGCGACGGTCGCCCGCCCCGCTGATGACCACCACGCGCTTCTTCGACGGCATGGTCTCCACGGCGTTGCACAGCGCCTGGATGGCATCGGGATTGTGGCCGTAGTCGGCAATCAGCGTGGCGCCCTTGTAGTCGAACACGTTGAAGCGGCCCGGCGCGGTGGCGGCGTCGTTGACGAACGTGGTCAGCGCGCGGCGGATCACGTTCCAGTCGATGCCCAGCGCCCAGGCGGCGGCAATCGACGACATGGCGTTTTCCACCTGGAAGCCGATCGAGCCGTTGCGCGTCAGCGGGATGTCGGCCAGCGCAAAACGCACGCTGGTGTCCCCCTCGGTGGCCACGATCTCGCCGCCCTCGACAAACACCACGCGCTTGCCCTGGGCGCGGTGCAGCGCCATGGTCGGCAGCCCCGCATCATGCGCGAAGAACGTGATCGAACCGGGGCAGGCATCGGCCATGCGCGCCACCATCGGGTCGGCCGCGTTCAGCACGGCCATGCCATGCGGTGCGACGTTCTGGACGATCACGCTCTTGAGCACGGCCAGGTCTTCCACGGTGCTGATGTACGACAGCCCGAGGTGGTCGCCTTCGCCCACGTTGGTCACCACGGCCACGTCGCAGCGGTCGAAGGCCAGGCCTTCGCGCAGCAGGCCGCCGCGGGCCGTTTCAAACACGGCGGCGTCCACGTCGGGATGCAGCAGCACGTTGCGCGCGCTGCGCGGGCCGCTGCAGTCGCCGGTGTCGATGCGCTGGCCCTGGATATACACGCCATCGGTGCCGGTCATGCCCATGCGCAGGCCGTTGGAGGCCAGGATATGGGTGATCAGGCGCACCGTGGTCGTCTTGCCGTTGGTGCCCGATACGGCTACCACGGGAATGCGGCCATCGTCGCCGTCGGCGAACATGGTCGAGATGATGGCTTCGCCGACCGCGCGGCCCTTGCCATACGACGGCTGCAGGTGCATGCGCAGGCCAGGCGCGGCGTTCACTTCCACAATGCCGCCGGCCTGTTCCTCGAACGGCTTGAGCATCGTCTCGCACACGGCGTCCACGCCGCAGATATCGAGGCCCACCATCTGCGCGGCCGCCACGGCCCGTGCGGCGATGTCCGGGTGGACGTCGTCGGTCACATCGGTGGCACTGCCGCCGGTGGACAGGTTCGCGTTGTTGCGCAGTACCACGCGCGCGCCCTTGGCCGGCACGGCGTCGGCGCTCAGGCCCTGCTTGGCCAGCGTGGCCAGCGCGATGTCATCGAAGCGGATCTTGGTCAGCGACGTGGCGTGGCCCTCGCCGCGGCGCGGGTCACGGTTCACTTCCTCCACGAGCTGGCGCACCGTATGCGTGCCATCGCCAATGACCTGGGGCGGATCGCGGCGTGCCGCGGCCACCAGATGCTTGCCAACCACCAGCAGACGGAAGTCGTGGCCCGGGATATAGCGTTCGACCAGCACGTCCGACGAAATGTCGGCGGCCACTTCGTAGGCCGTCATCACTTCCTCGCGCGTGCGGATGCGCACGGCCACGCCTTTGCCCTGGTTGCCGTCGCGCGGCTTCACCACCACCGGACCGTTGATCTCCTGCGCGGCCGCCCAGGCTTCCTCGGCGCTCCGCACCGAACGGCCCAGCGGCACGGGCACCCCTGCCGCATGCAGCAGCGCCTTGGTCAGTTCCTTGTCCTGGGCGATCGATTCGGACACCGCGCTCGTCATGTCGGTCTCGGCGGCCTGGATGCGGCGTTGCTTGCTGCCCCAGCCAAATTGCACCATCGAGCCCTGCGTCAGGCGGCGATACGGAATGCCGCGCGCCACGGCGGCGTAGACGATCGAGCCCGTGCTGGGCCCCAGGCGCACGTCTTCGTCGAGTTCGCGCAGCCGATGCAGCGCGTCTTCCAGGTCGAAGGGCTTGTCGTCGCGCGCGGCCAGGCACAGCTGTTCCGCCAGTTCGAAGGCCAGGCGGCCCACTTCTTCCTCGCTGTACTGCACCACCACCTGGTAGGTGCCCGGTTCCAGCGTCGGCGCGGCGTGGCTGAACGTTACCGGGCAGCCCGCGGCGGCCTGCAGGCCCAGCGCGGCGGCCTCCAGCGCGTGGGCCATCGAGGGCGAGCCGGCCTCGTCGTCGGGGCGCATCGGGGGGATGGCCGGAAAGCGGGCGCGCAGGCGGTCTTCGAAGCCCGGCAGTTCGGCCAGCAGATGCGATTGGTCCGAGCACGCCACGATGGCTTCGATGGCGGTATGCCGGCACCAGAGATTCGGGCCACGCAGAGCCCGGATACGAGAGACTTCCATAGAATCGTTTGTCCGTTGTTCTTCCGGGCGGGATTACGCGCGGCGTCCGCTGCGGCCCATCCACTGGTGTACCTGCTCGACGGTGCTCTCGGTCGAGGTCTCGTCGCACTGCAGGACCAGCAGGTCACCGGCCACCAGTTGCGACAGCGCGGCTTCCACCGCTTCGCGCCGACCGGCTTCGTCGATGATCTTCGTCACGCGGCGGCCTTCGTACAGGCCCTTCTTCAGCAGCGCGCGGGCTTCGGCATCGGGCAGGTCGCGGCGCACGCTGCGGTCTTCGCACAGGAACACGCGGTCGAACGTCTTGCCGATGACCTTGCCCTGCTGCACCAGGTCTTCGTCGCGGCGCTGCACGCCGGCACCGAACACCAGCATGCGGCGCTCGGCCGGGAAGCGGTCCAGCGCGGCGGCCACGGCTTCCAGCGCCGGCGCATTGTGCGCGTCGTCGACGATCACCGTGGCGCCCTGGCGCTCGAACATCGTGAAGCGGCCCGGCACATCCACCTGGCCCACGTCGAAGGTGACGATGCCGGCGCGGATCAGGTCGTTCGAAATGCCCAGCGCCCAGCCGGTAGCCACGGCGGCCAGCACGTTCTCGATCTGGAAGGCGACCCGGCCGGCATAGGTCAGCGGAATGGCCGACACGTCGGTCAGCGCGCTTTCGCTGGCGCCTGTGGCCATCACCACCTTGCCGTCGCGCACGAACACGGCACGGCGGCCCGCGGCGCGATGCTCGACGATGGCGGGCAGGTCGGCGGACAGGCCGAAGAAGATCACGTCGCCATCGCACAGTTCGGCCATTTCGACCAGGCGCGGATCGGCGGCGTTGAGCACGGCCGCGCCGGTCTTGAGCACAACGTCGATCTGCGTGCGCAGCACGTTGTACATGCGGTCTTCATCCTCGACGTAGTAGTCGCCGAGGTGATCGGGCTGGCCGAAGTTCGTGACCACGCCCACCTGGCAGCGGTCGTACGGCAGGCCCTGCGACAGGATCATGCCGCTGTCGTTCTCGAACACGGCGGCTTCCACCGCGCGGTTCATCAGGATGCGGTGGCCGGCGTCCCAGGTAGCCTTTTCGCCACGGTCGCCCTTTTCCACCTGGCGGCGGTCCAGGAACAGGCCATCGCTGCACGACAGGCCCGTATGCTTGCCCGACAGCTGCAGCAGGCGCGCCACGAGCTTGGCCACCACGGTCTTGCCGTTGGTGCCGGTGATGCCCACCACGGGAATGCGGCCGTCGTCGGCCACGCCGTTGCGGGTCGGGAACAGATGCTCGACGATGGCGGGGCCCACCGGGCGCGGTTCGCCGTCGGCGGGCTTGATGTGCATCAGCAGGCCGGGGCCGGCGTTGACCTCGACGATGGCACCGCGCTGGTCGGCCAGCGGGCGCGAGATGTCCTCGGCCACCAGGTCCACGCCGGCGATGTCCAGCCCGACGATGCGCGCGGCCAGCGCGGCATGCGCGGCCACGCTCGGGTGCACGCGGTCGGTCACGTCGAAGGCCACGTTGCCGTTGCGCTGGATCAGCACGGTGCGGCCCTCGGGCGGTACGGCGCTGCCATCGGCATAGCCCTGGCGCTTCAGTTCCAGGCGGGCGGCCGAATCCAGCCGCACGCGGTTCAGCGGATGATCCTCTGTGCTGCCACGGCGCGGATCGGAATTGATCTGCGATTCGATCAGTTCGTCGATGGTCTGCTTGCCGTCACCCACCACGGAGGCGGTCTCGCCCATCGCGCAGGCCACCATGCGGCCGCCCACGATCAGCAGGCGGTGCTCGTTGCCGGGCACGAAGCGTTCGACGATGACACCGTTGCCTTCCTCGATGGCCACGGCGTAGGCGGTCTGCACTTCGTCGCGCGTCATGAGGTTGGTGAACACCCCACGGCCATGGTTGCCGTCGTACGGCTTGACCACCACCGGCAGGCCGATGCTTTCGGCGGCGTCCCAGGCGTCTTCGGCGCTATCGGCCATGCGGCCTTCCGGCACGGGCACGCCGCACGATTCCAGCAGCGACTTGGTCAGGTCCTTGTCGCGCGAGATCGATTCGGCGATGGCGCTGGTGCGGTCTGTCTCGGCCGTCCAGATGCGGCGCTGGCGCGCGCCGTAGCCCAGCTGCACCAGGTTGCCGTCGGACAGGCGGATCGACGGGATGTCGCGGTCGTCGGCGGCATCGACGATGCAGGCGGTGCTGGGTCCCAGGCAGTGTTCGTCGACCAGGTCGCGCAACGTTTCCACGGCCGCGTCCACGTCGAACGGGCGGTCCTCGATGGCGGCCATGACCAGGTCGCGCGCGGCAAACAGCGCGGCGCGTGTCACCTGCTCGTGCCAGGCCCGCACGATGACCTTGTAGACGCCGCGGACCGGGGTCTCGCGCGCCTTGCCGAAACCGCCGGGCATCCCGGCCAGGTTCTGCAGCTCAAGCGTGACGTGTTCCAGGATATGGCCGGGCCAGGTGCCTTCCTTCAACCGCATCAGGAAGCCGCCTCGCACGCCCGGGCTGCAGCGGTGCTCGATCAGCGTGGGCAGCCACGCCGACAGGCGCTCGTAGAACCCCGGAATCTTGTTGGAGGGGAAATCCTCCAGTTCGCCGATATCGACCCATGCCTCCAGCACTGGCCGATATGTCCACATATTCGGGCCGCGCAGCGACATGACATCGAAAATCTCAATGTCCTTCTTTTTCATTGAATTTGCTTGAGGCAGTGGGCGAGTGCCCGGGAAATGGAAAGCTAATCTTTCGTTAACGTTACTGTAGCCTCAGGGTTGACCCTTCGTTACCCTTTGAGACCGGCAACGCATTGTGCAGCGCACCAAGATGCCCGCTTGTTTGCGTTATGTATACTTGCGGGCAAAATTGCGGGCCGCCAGCCTGGCGAACCGCTTAAATTGTTTCAAGTTATGTCCGTTTTTGATCCATTTTTGGGTCTGCGGACGCGCTTTTATCGCTTTTTGCGCCAACAATGACCCAGTCCTCCCCGTCTGCTTCCAACCACCCCGGCCCGCAAGGTCCCTGGGCTGCCGAACTCGGCGCCGGCCTGCTGCCCGGGGAAACCGTCCTGGCCGGGCTGACGCTGGACCTGGACGCAAGGCTGCATTTTACCCAAGGGTGGCTGGTTGTGACGGATCGTCGTCTGATCTCTCGCGCCCCCGGCGACACCGCGCTGCAAAGCTGGGACATCGCGCCTGACCTGACACTTGCCCACGGCGATCATGCCGGCGTGGGCACGCTGGAACTGGGCGATGGCCGGGAGCGCCTGGCCACCTGGCGCTACACGCTTGGTTACAATCCTGACGCATTGCGGCTGGCCGACCAGTTCGATGCGCGCCGCAACCTGCTGGCCACCGGGCACGCCGCCGAGCCGGATGCCGAAATTTGCCCGACCTGCAAGGCGCCAATCCCGCCGGGCGAAGAGCAGTGCCCGCAATGCAGCCGCGAGCTGGAGACGCCGCCTTCCACCTGGGCGCTGCTGCGCCTTTGGCGTTTTGCACGGCCCTATCGCTGGGAACTGCTGGGCGGCTTCGCGCTGCTGCTGCTGGGTACGGCCGCCACGCTGGTGCCGCCTTACCTGACCATGCCGCTGATGGACAAGGTGCTGATCCCGTATCAGAACGGCGTGCCGATCGACTACGACCTCGTCAAGCTCTACCTGGCCGGCCTGCTGGGCGCCGCGCTGGTGGCCTGGGCGCTGGGCTGGGCCCGTACCTACCTGCTGGCACGCGTGTCGGAGCGCATCAGCGCGGACCTGCGCACCACCACTTACGAACACCTGCTCAAGCTGTCGCTCGAATACTTCGGCGGCAAGCGCACCGGCGACCTGATGGCCCGCATCGGGTCCGAGAGCGACCGCATCAGCGTGTTCCTGTCGCTGCATCTGCTCGACTTCGCCACCGATGTGCTGATGATCGCCATGACGTCGATCATCCTGATTTCCATCAATCCGTGGCTGGCGCTGGTCACGCTGGTGCCGCTGCCGTTCATCGCGTGGATGATCCACATGGTGCGTGACCGCCTGCGTCACGGCTTCGAGAAGATCGACCGCATCTGGTCCGAAATCACGAACGTGCTGGCCGATACGATTCCGGGCATCCGCGTCGTCAAGGCGTTTGCGCAGGAAAAGCGCGAGGTGGTGCGCTTCCGCGAGGCCAATCGTCACAATCTTGCGATCAATGACCGGGTGAACGCCGTGTGGTCGCTGTTCACGCCGACCGTGACGCTGCTGACCGAAGTGGGCCTGCTGGTGGTCTGGATCTTCGGTATCTGGCAGGTCAGCCACAACGCGATTACCGTCGGCGTGCTGGTGGCCTTCCTGACCTATATCAGCCGCTTCTATACGCGCCTGGATTCGATGAGCCGGATCGTGTCGGTGACCCAGAAGGCCGCGGCCGGTGCCAAGCGGATCTTCGATATCCTCGATCACGTGTCGAGCGTGCCCGAGCCGCAGAAGCCCGTGCGCCTGGAAAACGTGCGCGGCGCCATCGAGATGCGCGACCTGGGATTCCGCTATGGCAATCGCGCGGTGATTCGCGGCCTGAACCTGAGCATCGAACCGGGCGAGATGATCGGCCTGGTGGGTCACAGTGGATCGGGCAAGAGCACGCTGGTGAACCTGATTTGCCGTTTCTACGATGTCTCGGAAGGCGCGATCCGGGTGGACGGTGTCGATATCCGTTCGCTGCCGGTATCGGATTTCCGCCAGAACATTGGCCTGGTGCTGCAGGAGCCGTTCCTGTTCTTCGGCACGATTGCGGACAACATCGCCTATGGCAAGCCCGAAGCCACGCGCGAGGAGATCATCGCCGCGGCACGCGCCGCGCACGCGCACGAGTTCATCCTGCGGCTGCCGCACGGCTATGACTCGCTCGTGGGCGAGCGCGGCCAGGCGCTGTCGGGCGGCGAACGGCAGCGTATTTCGATTGCCCGCGCGCTGCTGATCGATCCGCGCATCCTGATCATGGACGAGGCCACGTCGTCGGTGGATACGTCTACGGAGAAGGAAATCCAGAAGGCGCTGGACAACCTCGTGCAGGGTCGCACCACCATCGCCATCGCGCACCGGCTGTCCACGTTGCGCAAGGCCGATCGACTCGTGGTAATGGACCGCGGCCAGATCGTCGAAGTGGGCAGCCACGACGAACTGCTGGCGCGCGAAGGCGCGTACTACAGGCTGTACCAGGCGCAGGCGCGCAATGTCGATACCGACCCGGATGACACGAGCGCCGGGAATCGTGCCGAAGTTGCGGAGGCCGTCAGTGCCCAGTAATCCATCAGTTCAAGAAACGGCTATGCAAACGCCCGAATTCCACCTGTCCCGCAACAGCTTCGGCAAGCTCGTGCTGATATCTGCCGACGGGGCGCAGCACGAGGGCGTGGTGCCCGTGCGCGCGTTTCCGATTTCCGCCGCCGACGATGGGGTAGGGATGATGAGCACCGATGGCAAGGAGCTGGCGTGGATTCCTCGTCTGGACACACTGCCGGCGCAGACCCGTGAACTGATCGAGGCGGAGCTGGCATCGCGCGAGTTCATGCCGGAGATTCGGAAGATTCTGGGTGTATCGACCTACGCCACGCCCAGCGTGTGGACCGTGCAGACGGACCGCGGCCAGACCGACCTGGTATTGCGCGGCGAAGAGAACATCCGGCGGCTGACGGGTACTACGTTGCTGATTTCGGACAGCCACGGCATCCATTACCTGATCCGCGACCAGTTCGCGCTGGACAAGCACAGCCGCAAGATTCTGGATCGCTTCCTCTGATCGGACGTCCGGACACATGCAAAACGGCACGCCTGGGCGTGCCGTTCTTGTTTGAGGGTGCGGTCAGTGCAGGACGGTGGGCGCGTCGTCGTCTTCCTCGTCGTCCCAGTCCTCGTATTCGAGCGGCGCATCGGGTGCCATGTCCCAGACCATCGAATGAAAGCGGACAGTGAACCAGTTGCGGAACATGGCCAGCGACAGGGTTTCGGGCCAGACCGAATCGTCGAACCACTCGCCCAGCATGAATTCGAAAAACGGGCGCCACCGCTTTTCCACCCAGCGCAGCGCGTTCTCCGGCGTGTCGGCCACCTCTGCGGGCAACAGGAAAACGCTCGCGTCGTCGCGCACGTCACTGAGTGACAGCGTGGGGACGGGGTCGGGGTCCACTGCCTGGATCCAGTCAAGAAAGGGTTGCTCGGGCAGGAGCATGACCATGGATCGGCTGACAGTGAAACGCGGGTGATCGGACATGAGGGCAGGGCGTAAGACATCGACGGCCTATTGTAGCGTTCAAGCCAGCGGTAGCCGCATGGATTCGTTTTTACCGATGGATTGATCGCCGGCATGGCAACGACCGGTTTAGGACGATTCCGATTTCCAACGTGTTTTGGCGCGCGTCAAATCGCGCAGCCGTTCTCGACCCACGGCGAGGACCCAGAACCACGTTTTCAAGGAAGATCGCGATGTCCCATAAAGCAATCGGAATCACCTGCCTGGCGCTTGCCGCCACCGCCGCGCCGCTATCCGCGCACGCACACGGCACGATGGAGCTGCCCGCGAGCCGGGTGCTGACCTGTTACAACGAAGGCGCCGAGCAGCCGAAATCGGGAGCCTGCCAGGCCGCCCGCATGGTAGGCGGCGCGCAGCAGTTCTACGACTGGAACGGTGTGCGCCAGGGCAATGCCGCCGGCAATCACCGCGCATTGATCGCCGACGGGGAGCTTTGCTCGGGCGGATCGGCAAGCTTCCGGGGGCTGGACCTTGCGCGACTCGACTGGCCGCAGACCTCGATCGTGCCCACCGCCAGTGGTGACTACACATTCGTCTGGCGAGCTTCCGCACCGCATGCCACGGAGTATTTCAAGTACTACATCACCCGCGACGACTGGGACCCTGGCATGCCGCTGCGCTGGAGCGATCTTGAAGAATTTGCGACGGTTTCTGGCGCGCAGGCTGTGCAGGAAAACGGCAAATACCGCATGAAAGTACAACTGCCGCAAGGCAAGAAGGGCAGCCACATCCTCTACAGCATCTGGCAGCGCGGCGACAGCCCCGAGGCGTTCTACGCATGTGCCGACGTCAAGTTCCCCGGGGACGGTCTGGCGGTGCGCGAGATCGGGTGGGAGGATCAAGGTGCGCTGGCGGCCAAGGGCGACCTGGTGGTAGGCACGCAGCTGACGTTCCGTGCCATGGACGCCATGGGACGCGATGCAGGCAAGCATGTGCTGACGATCACCGCCGCCAATGCCAGGGCCCGGACGTGGGCGTATCAGCTGGCGCAGAAGGTCAACGTCGAGTCCCAGATCTTCCGCATCGGCGAGTTGCAGGCGCGCAATGGCGCGTCGAGTATCGTGCCGCTGAGTTCTGCCACGGCCAACCGCGTCTATCTGAGCAAGTCGTATCCCGGATATCGCTTCGAGATCGACAAGGAAGCGCCTAGCGCAAGCGGCCGTTCGGGCAGCGGCGGCGGTGGCGCCGCTTCAACGGGGCAGCCGGACGGGAGCACGCTCGATACGTGGCGCGAAGGACCTGCCTATGAAATCGGTCAGGCCGTCACGTACCAAGGCAAACGCTACGTCTGCCTGCAACGTCATACCGCCTGGCGCGGTGCAGGATGGGCCCCTGCCGTGACGCCGGCCCTGTGGCGTTTGATCCGCTAAGTGTTGTTTTTTCGCCGGAACTGTTCGAATCTGTTCCGATTGCTTCAGTTTTCGGCGAAATTGGCCGTCATTGTTGGCATACGGGGTTAGGAGCCGTCTGATGAGTTTTACCTTTCTCCCGCCCGGCGACGCGTTCATGCCGACCATGACGGAACGGTTTGCCGAGGCGGAAAAAATTGAAGATCGCGCCGAGCGTTGGACTGCCCAGGCAGAAATCGCGCTGGACACGGGCGACATGTACCTGGTTGGGCTGGTGCTGTTCAAGGCCATCCAGGAATTCGGGGTCGATGCCTTCGCGGCACACTCGGGCGAGTCGCACGCGCGACTGCAGCGGCTATGGATGCCGGGCATGGTCGGCTCGGTGGATCACGCGAAAAGCCTGTACGTGCACCTGGGCGTCAGCCTGCCGGTGGACCGCTACTACGCCGCCCGGCTCGAAAGCATGCCGGTCGACGGCGTGGTGGTGCATTGAACGGAGCAGCGAAGCATAAAAAAACGGGCCGCAAGGCCCGTTTTTCATTGCCCCGGACGTGCTGCGTGTCCGGAGTGGTGCGGTGTACTGGTGGAGCCGGCGGGAATCGAACCCGCGTCCGCAAGCCCTCCACAGAGAGTTCTACATACTTAGTTCTGTCATTTGATTTAACCGGCGCATCGCGGACGAACACGCTCTACGACGGCGAGTCACTAGGTTTTCGTCCTCGGGCCCGTGACACTCCCGAGGCTTATCTGACGTAAATGACCTCGCTGGTTCTTGCGAACCCTAGCCCGTCAGCGAGCCAGTGCGAGGACGGCGGCCCTTAGGCTGCCAGTGCGTAACGTTCGTCGTTAGCAGTTATTGCATTCCCATTGATTAACGAGGTGACGGGTCCTCGGTATGCCCTCACTGCTTCGTAACCCACGTCGAAACCAGGTCGGCCCCAATGTGCGCTGTGAAACGCGAAGAAAACGGATTGTACCCGGTTTCGACGCCTGTGGCGTGCCTCCGGTTCCGTAGTCCAAGCTGGGGGCTTAGCCCAGCAATTCAAGCAGTTCGGCCGGGTGATGGATCAGGTAATCCGCGCCCCAGGTATCGGGCGGCTCACCTTCGCCGCAGTAGCCATAGGCGGCGGAGACCGTCGCCATGCCTGCGGCCTTGCCGGCCTGGATGTCGCGCAGGTCGTCGCCGACATAGAGGCAGCGCGCCGCAGCCACGCCGCTCAGTTCGGCGGCGTGCAGCAGCGGGGCAGGGTGAGGCTTGGCGTGGGGCGTGGTATCGCCGCTGACCACCGCCGAGGCGCGCGGTGCAAGACCGATGGCGCGGACCAGCGGCACCGTGAAACGCGCGATCTTGTTCGTGACGATGCCCCAGGGCACGCCATCGGCCTCGAGCTTGGCCAGCACCGCATCCATGCCGTCGAACAGCCGCGTATGCACGGCGATGTCGGCCTCGTAGTAATCGAGGAAGGTATCGCGCAGCGCGGGGAATTCGGGGTCTTCCGGCCGTTTGCCAAAGGCCGCGCCGATCAGCCCGCGTGCCCCGTGCGAGGCCACGGGACGAAGCTTCTCGTAGGCGACGGGTGCCATGCCGTGGTCCATGACCAGCCGGTTGGCCGCTGCCGCAAGGTCGGGGGCCGTATCGGCCAGCGTACCGTCGAGATCAAAGAAAACTGCGTCGAACTTCGCCATCGTCATGCCACCTTCCGGAACGCCATCATGTAGTTCACGTCGGTATCGCGACCCAGCGAATAGACCTGCGTCAACGGATTGAAGGTCATGCCGCGCATCTCGACCATCTCCAGGCCGACGTTGCGCGCGAAGCGTGCCATCTCGGAGGGCGTGATGAATTTCTGATAATCGTGCGTGCCGCGCGGCAGCATGTTCAGCACGTATTCCGCGCCGACGATGGCCAGCAGATAGGCCTTCAGGTTGCGGTTGATCGTCGAGAAGAACACGTGCCCGCCGGGTTTGACCAGTGTCGTGCAGGCGCGAACGATCGATTGCGGATCGGGCACATGTTCGAGCATTTCCATGCAGGTCACCACGTCGACGCTGGCTGGCGCGCGGGCTGCCAGGTCTTCCACGGCGATTTCCTCGTAGGTAACTGGCACGCCCGATTCCAGGCTGTGCAGGTCGGCCACTTTCAGCGCCTTGCTGGACAGGTCGATGCCCCTGACCGTGGCGCCGATGCGCGCCATGCTTTCCGACAGGATGCCGCCGCCGCAACCCACATCGATGACCTGTTTGCCCGACAGGTGCGCGATGCCGTCGATCCAGCCCAGGCGGAGCGGATTCAGATCATGCAGCGGCTTGAATTCACTGTTCGGGTCCCACCAGCGGTGGGCAAGCTCGCTGAACTTGTCGATCTCTTTTGGATCGGCATTGCGGCCGGTTTGGGACGAGGCGTTGAGGGTGGTCGAATGCGACATCGTTGGCGCCGCGCGGGCGGCAGTCTGATGAGAAGGCTGCGGCAACTTTACCAAAAAAACAGTGCCGCGCCGAATATGGCGGGTCTGACGCGCTGCCGGCAAAACCTTCGGGGGCAGGACGAAAAAAAAGCCCAGCATACGCTGGGCTTTTCTTCATCGGAGAGGATCCGATTAACGTGCGCTGCGGGTGCCGACCACTTCGACTTCCACGCGACGGTTCGGCTGCTGGCAGGCGATCTGAGCGGTGCGGTTGCCCTTGCACGACTTCGGATCAACCTTCAGCTGACGCTTGCCCTTGCCTTCGGTGTACACGCGGTTGGCTTCGACGCCCTTGCTCACCAGGTAAGCCTTGACCGATTCAGCACGACGGATCGACAGGCGATCGTTGTACTTGTCCGAACCGAACGAGTCGGTGTGACCCACGGCGATGATGACTTCCAGCGTGATGCCTTGCAGCTTCGAGACCAGGTCGTCCAGCTTGGCCTTGCCTTCGGGCTTCAGAACAGCCTTGTCGAAATCGAACAGGGTGTCAGCAGCAAAAGTGACCTTCTCGCTGGACACAACCGGCGGAGCGACCGGGGTCGGTGCCGGAGCCGGAGCAGCAGCCGGAGCCAGTGCGCCATCGCACAGGGCATTGGCCGTTGCCGGGGTCCAGGAGCTGTCGCGCCAGCAGAGCTCGTTCGTGCCATTCTTCCACACGTACTCGCTCGTACCGTTGCCCCAGTTATCGTTCACTGCCTTCTTTTCGTAGGGGACGGACTGGGCTTGAGCGGATGCAGCCATTA